>Ga0067045_1027424_pt1 | contig 146313 bp, 114 predicted proteins | sample TerdegcTABiofilm_FD_59184 | JGI IMG/M metagenome (GOLD analysis project Ga0067045, IMG submission 59184) | Combined Assembly of (Gp0054472, Gp0054536) Wastewater bioreactor microbial communities from Singapore -Terephthalate degrading... | reverse complement strand
CGGGAGCGACGCCCGCGGGCAGTACGGATACCGCCCCCGCGCACTCCCCGCCGATACTGTTCAACAGGGCAAAGTCATTACTTTCAGAAATTCTCAGGCGTTGGGCAATAGCCCGTTTGACTTCAGCCTCCGGCAGGAGATTGGAAAAAAAAGGGCGGGCAAGATCATCAGGGTATATCTCCTCTCTCAAAGGGAGGTGCAGCGACAAGGGAACGGCACCCTTCTGATGTGTCCATTCGCTGTCATATTGAAACACAAAGCGTCTTTTATCATCCAGCCAGAGCCGTCCGATTTTTTGATCCCGGAGATAGACATCCAGACCAGGATTATCCATGCCGACCTCTTTATTCATTCGGCCAGCTCCTTGATTCGATGTAAACATCGAGCCCCAGCGCCGTCAGAACCTGCAGAACCTTCCCAACCTGCGCCGTCGCTTTGCCGTTTTCCAGATCGGACATGAATCTGTACCCGACACCGCATAAGGCTGCTGCATCAGCCAGGGTCAAACCGTCTTCCTTGCGCTTTTTTCTGATAGCGACGCCAATATCCGCCGCCGTCGCTGCTTTGTTTTTCAATATTCTTTTCTCCGTCATTCCCTTTCGGGAATAATAATCGTTTATAGAGGAATCGTCAAGAAATATATTCCCGGTTGGGAATAATTAAAGAAATGCATGTTTTCATGCCTCCATATATTACCGAACGGGAATCGAAAAAACAAGCCTTCTTGCTCAGATTAAGAAAGTTCCTGAAACGCATAACGTCCGTGAGACGCTAATAAAGGATGCTTAAGATATTCTTCGATGGTCAGGGCTGCGCCGAAAGCCAGCAATTCCATGATCAATTTGTAACGTTCTTTCTGGATTTTCTCATGATTCAGGGCGAGATTGATATCCATGCTTCCCACATGGGACCCTGGTTCATAGGGTATCAGGAGTTCCGGCACCCAGCCGCCAATGAGCACGATATTGTCCCGGTATTCGCTCAGAAGCTCTATAAATTTCATTGACCAAATATTCCGTAGAGGTTTTATATTCCTTCCATGGCATGGGACGTTGAATATACGGACGAATTTGAGGCATGGAGGGTCTGTCTGAATGAAGACGAACAGATCGAAATCGACGCTGTAGAGTCGGTTTGTTGGAAGAAAAAGGACCGCATCTACCTTATCCCTATTCTGCGGATGTTAAAGGCGCCAAATATGGTTCAATGAGGGAACTGCGAATTCAACACGAAGGAAAACCACATCGAATCCTTTACATCTTTGATCCGCGCAGAACCGCCATTCTTCTCATTGGAGGCAAGAAGACAGAAGAACGTCGCTGGTACGACATGTCCCTATCGCCGAAAAGATCTATGAGAACCATTTACAGACATTAAAAGATGAACAAGGGAGCATATCATGAGCGAACCTTACTCTACGCTGAGGGAAAAGATGAAACCCGAGGCCCGTAAAAAAGCGGCGGGAAAGACAAAGGCTCTGCTTGCGGCAATGCCCTTGCAGGAGCTGCGCCGGGCAAGAAATTTAAGCCAGGAGCAGCTGGCGAAGATGTTGTCCGTTAAGCAGGCGGCCGTTTCCAAGATGGAACAAAGGACTGATATGTATATCAGTACCTTGAGAAATTTCATTCATGCGATGGGAGGAGATCTGGAAATCATCGCGAAATTCCCGGATGGATCCGTTCAGATCAATCAATTTAAAGATATCGTGGCCAAGGAGGGAAATAACAGCCCTTCTGAAAGATAACGACAATATCTCCTTCTGATGCAATAGAAAGGCAACCCGACAATATCAGGGTTGCCTTTCTATCTTTCCTCTCGTTTAGATCCGTGCAGCATCCCTACCGTCTTCCCTGTGGGCGTCTGCATACATGCTGAATTGCACAGTGAAATCGGTTGCTTCGACAACGGGTCTGATCTTCCGGCGCACCCTCTCCATTTTCACGATGCCGTACCGGGCCATCGTTCTGAGAGTACGGGAAAGATTGCTGCTGCTCCGTCCCGTCGCCGCTTCCAGTTCCTTCAGCGATTCCGGTTTCCGCTCCAGAATGGTTCTGAGCAGCAACAGGTTCTCGTTGCTGAGGACCTGAGCCATCGATTGCAGCGATTCAAACCAGATCTTGGGTTCATCGGGCTGCGGCCGGTATTCTCCCCGGGCGATCGCCAGGGTTCGCTTTTTATAGTCCTCACGGGATATGATGCCGATGTGAAGAACTTTCTGATCCATTTCTTTTCCTCTCATTCCTTGCCCATGATCCGCTCGACCTCCTCCCAGAAATCCTGCAGCAACTGGCTCGACGATTCGTACTCATAAGGCGATATCTTGTCGCATTTGTGCTTGTGATCCCACGTGATCTTCCTGCCTCCGTAGCCTTTCCTTGTCGGTCGTATGGCATGGGCGTTGTCGAAACCCAGAATCCGACGATTATAACGGTCGTGCAACGTCAGGGAGTACCGGACGCCATGAGGAATTTGCTGCTCCGGATTCACCCGGTACGCCTCGAACTTTGTCCATTAGCCGTTGTCCATGGGAAAGATCTCGCATCCAGATTCAGCATGGTGGCAAGGGTTTCATCTTCCGTGGAATAACATTTTTCCTTCATGGCCATAATAGTTATCTCCAGATGATAATCTACGCAATGGTAATTTTAGTTGTCGTTGAGCTGAAAAAAATAGTTTGACTAAAATTTTCGTAACGTCCATCTGCCCTGTGCAATGTAGGACTTTCATAAAAATCTATATTTTTTCAAATAAGGTGTTCAGCCATGAATACGATCTTCGCCCTACAAGCGAGTTGATTTTTCCAGGCGCCTTTGATCCTATTGGCACCATAAAAAGCTCCCGCCAACTGCCCATAAATCGCCCCTGTGGTATCCGCGTCATCACCGAGATTGACGGCAAGAAGGCAACCTTCTTCAAAGGAACTGCTGTTGTAAAAGGCCCAGAGGGCCGCTTCCAGGGATTGGACGACATAACCTGTTCCTTTGATTTCCGGAGGGTTCTTGTGTTTGAATGAGCCGGCTGCGATTTCTGCAATCTCAGAAGCAAGAACTTTTTCCTGCCAATAGCCGGGGCTTGGGCAATAATGATCGGACAGGATGGTTTCTTTGTCCTCGCCGTTCAGTGCCCCGACAATCAATGCCCCAAAATACCGGCAGGCATCTACGGCAGCCGTTGCGCCATGTGTTGTCCTGGAACTTTCACCCGACTTCTCGATGGCTTCCCCGGGATTGCCGGCATAGAACATCGGCACAGGGGCCAGGCGCATAAGGGAGCCGTTCCCTGCGCTGTGGGAATCGGTCGGACCACTGATGGGATTCCCCGTTCTCAAAAAGTTGGAGAGTGCCGTTCTCGTCGTGTTTCCGATATCAAAGCATGACCCGGTGCTGCTCAGACAACCCTTCTTCCACCAGCGGACGTACCGCTCCATTTGATCTTTCGGGTCGAATCCCCGACATTTTATCAGGCTTTCAGCCAGACAGAGGGCCATGGAGGTATCGTCCGTCCATTGACCAGGCTGCAAATCGAAAGGACCGCCGCCGACCATGTCGGTGATGGGTTTGAAACTTCCCGGCGGTTTAAATTCCAGGGTTGTTCCCAGGGCGTCACCCACGGCCAGTCCGAGAAGGCAGCCACGATAACGGGTCAGTTTATCCAAAGGCATATCCATTCTGCTTTATTCCCCTTTCTCCCATGAAAGAACCATGGCAATTTGAGAGGCCATCTCCGGAAATAGCCAGTGTGCTTTGGGATCGCAGCAATGACCCATAACGATCCAGTAATTCCAATTTTCCATCATTAATTTTTCCTGCATTTCATTTGATGTCATCGTTTGTTTCTTTCTCATAAACAATATCATTCTTCTGATCGGGATGTCTTTTCGTATGATCAAATTCACCCATGAATATGTCATCCGGTACAGGTCCATCAGGAAACGCCGCGCACCATCCATCGGGTCCTACGTTCTCCTGGAGATGCTTGCAATGATCAAAGCATTTACATCCACTGAAATCGTAAAGATCCACGATCATATTGGATGCCGCCCTCCTGAAGGCTTCTTTAATATCCTTTTTTTTCATAATAACGCCTCCTTATTTGTCTTCCCTTAAAGAGACATGACGGTCTGCCAAACTTTTTGCAGTTCCGTATTGTGCACATAGCGCATGACGCCTATTCCCCGAATCCCAGGAGAAACAGGATTCCGAGTCTCTCACGGCATTCGGGGCAAATGTTTTTGGCGTTTCGGGTATCTTCTATGCTTTCGAGAAAAATGCGCCCAAGTTCGTCCGCTGGACTGATCGGATCATCTTCCTCAAAATATTCCCGACAGCACTGGTCACAAATCTTTTTCATGCCGACACCACACTATTTCATTCACGCCCATAGGCTCACTGCCGGAAATTCCTGCGTCGGGATGTCCCTGCCATAAAGCCCGACTTTTCCGCCTGCGTCGTCCTGAAGAAGGCCATGTGGATGACTGCATCTTCGTGGACCAGAGCAGAGCCGACCAGTTTCTTCCCCTCGTAACGGAAGTCACGGCCATATCCCACGGAATCGTAAGTCTGTTCGCCGGCCGTTATTATCTCATTCAGGAATGCCTTTGCCTTGTCCAAGCCGGGCGCCTCACCTTTCGCCGGCTTTTCCAGAATGGCGTCCATAATATAGCTCTTGATGAGCTTCGGATAGAGGACCTTGAAGGCATCAACCTGAGAAACCATATCGAGACCCGCCACCTCCCCATTGACGATGATGATGAGCCCCTTCTGGTCCGGAACCATTGTGAAGTGTTCAAGATAGGCATCCAGATCGTTTTCTCGGGCCTCATGAATATCCTTCATGGCATGGGTCGACGATGAAACCCTGGCTTTTTCCGACTGTGCCTGTATTTCTTCCCAGACAGCACCCTGATCCGATTGAAACCCGCGGCAAAATTTCAGTGATTCCATAACCGACCTGTTTTTCACCCGCCGCAGTTTGGCCGACATGATATGTCCCGACTCTTCAAAATGGGCGGACCGGTAAGACCATCGCCCCTGCTCGGTGCAGCTCACAGGAATGACGGTTTCGGACTGCTCCTTGAGCAGGATGGTCGTGTTCAGGACCCGGTTCTGTTTGGCCCCGCTCAACTCTTCCCCATCAATTATCAGGACAGGTTTTTCTGCACGGTTTTGGACTTTCAATTCCGGAACGTGCCCGCCTTCGGTAAGTTCCGAAATGGTGAGGAGATCGCTCGCCAGCGCCTCCTTCAGTGTGAAATACTCCGGCCCGATGCCATTGGTCATCATCAAAGGAATGACGGCTACATGATCGTGGACCTGCATGTCGCCGAAGGATATCTTTTCCATGTACTCTTTCATAATTGTGTTCATTCTCTCTCTCCTTCCCTCTTTTTGATTGACATTATAATCCCCGTTACCGCATGATTCTATGGTCATACGACAAGGGCAAGTCGCACGATTTTTCCTATTGAAGGTGAAAAAATGACGGAAAAGGCTGATGGAAAAGCGCGCATTGTTCGGCTGGGACAGATCCTCCGAATCTTCATGGAAAAAGAGAAGGTCTCCAGCACCTGGCTTAGCCGACAATTTCAGACCACCCCACGCACGATCCAGCGGGACCTGCTGCTTCTGAAAAAGTCCGGCTTCCCCCTCCATGAAATCCGGAAAGGAATCTATCAACTTCACAAGGATCTGGTCCGAAACCTGGAGGTCTTCGACGACACGGAACTGGCCCTGGTCGTGGCCCTGAAGAACATCGTGGGTCAGTTAGGCAGGCCTTTTCAGACAGCGGCGGGCAACATCCTGGATCATCTGTATGATTGCGTGAAATCCATGCCGGTTTTTGTCAAGATCGACGATGCCGTCCCCCTGGACAGCGCCCTTCTGAACCGGATACTCCAGGCCATCCTGAAGAAAAGAACCGTCAGCTTTCAGTATGCCGCTCCCCATGGCTCTCATGCCGTGAACCTCGAGCCTTACCGGGTGGTCTACTTCAGCGGCTTTTGGTATCTCATCGGCAACGAGCCCTCCACCGGCATTCTCAAGCGATATGCCCTCGACAAGATAGAGAATTTCAAATCGTCCAGACAGTGCTTCACGGCGATCCCGAGCGACCTTGATGATGTCCTCCGACAGAGTGCGAATATCTGGTTTACGGAGGACGCGAATATCGAGATTACCGTGCACATCGATGCCCGGGTCAGCGATTATTTCAAACGCCGCAAAATGTATCCGACACAGGAAATCAAAGAAGAAAGGCCGGACGGGTCCCTGGTTGTGACGTTCCGTGTGGGTAACTATGAGGCCATCCGCGATATCCTCAAGTCCTGGATTCCCCATTTCGTGATTCTGGAGCCGGAGGATTTTCGGGTGTCGATGCTGAACGATATAAAGGGGTGGGTGGAGAAGCAGGAACAGCAATCCTGCCTCGATAATATCTCTTTCTGAACTGTCGGATAGAAATCTCGAATTACAGTCATAGAAGAAATTAGAGTCGCGTAGAACAGGGCATCGCGGAATCGCCTGCGATGCCTTGTTTATGACCGGTTATGCCATATTTACTATATTTAACCTTTGTAATATCCTGAAAATAATGGTATTTAGCGGCGCGAATATCATCACGTTATCGTTTTCGCCTACTGACACTGCGACTGGGAAGCTGGTATTCGAAACATCATACGACTCCCCTTTGTCGCCTGGGCCTTGAACTTGTGATTTTCCGCCCTTAAGATCGACGGATCGATCATAATAAAAAGAAAGCATTACGTCCCATGCGCATCGATCTCTTTGAAGCCTTCGGTTTGGATCCGAACATTATCACCATCCTGAAAGGGAAATACGGTGAGCTGCCCCTGGCCATTCAGGAGCGCGCCTTCAGGGAATATCAAATTCTCAATAGCGGCAACTGTTTCATCTCCAATTACGAAAACATGGGTGGCCTGAATGTCCGCTCCGGCTATGGGTTCGTTTCCAACTCTTATGCGAATCAAATATTCGACTCCAACTACTACATTAAGGATTCCATTGTGGAGATAACCCCAGCCCTAAGCCAGATGGAAATGAGCTTGCACATCCCGAACCATGTCGCGTCGGAGATCTACCGCAAGGCTGTGAAAACGTAAACCGTCCTGAAAGACACCTTTACCGACCAAGCCCGCGGGAAAGGAAATCACCAAAAATTGACGCAGCAAAAAGGAATAGTCAACCCTCAGCATCACCTCGGCTGAAGGAGGGTATAGGCTGAACGTAGGGGCGAAGGACGTATCTATTATTCCTGTTTATGAATGAAAATGTTCGAATGGATGCCCTATCTGGCGGGCTTCAACATGACTTGACGACTAAATTTTGTACTGATCCGGGAGGACAATAACACAATGCCCCAGATATTCGACAATATAGAAAAACACTTGTTGTCAGCTCTTTCGGATGCGATGGGCTTGTCGGAACGGGCAGATTTCTGCGTTGGATATTTCAACCTGCGTGGCTGGCAAAAAGTTGATTCTCTGGTCGAAAAATGGCCGGGAGAGGACGGACATTGCTGCAGGCTCCTCGTAGGAATGCAGCAGATGCCACAGGACCAGCTACGATCAGCCATGAGCTTGATCAAAGGCGAAGATCAGATTGATCAGGCAACAGCCATCGTCTTGAAGCGGAAGCTTGCACAGGATTTTCGCGACCAGCTTACAATAGGGATACCTACGAACGATGATGAAGAGGGGCTCCGTCGACTTGCAGCTCAAATCACATCGAAAAAGCTGATCGTAAAGCTATTCCTCCGGCATCCGCTACATGCGAAACTCTATCTGTGCTTTCGGCAGGATCCCCTTAATCCTACAATCGGTTATTTGGGCAGTAGCAATCTGACTTTAGCAGGGCTTGCAAAGCAGGGCGAACTCAATGTCGACGTTCTTGACCACGATGCCTGTGACAAACTTGCGGGGTGGTTCAATGACCGTTGGAATGACAGATTCTGCCTCGATATTTCCAAGGAACTTGTTGAGATCATCAATACCAGTTGGGCGCGCCCCAACCTGATCCCCCCGTATCATATTTACGTTAAAATAGCCTATCACCTTTCCCAGGAGGCACGCGCCGGCTTAACGGAATTTCGCATTCCCCGCGATTTCGGCAACAAACTTTTTGAATTCCAAAAGGCAGCGGTAAAGATCGCAGCCCACCATTTGAACAAACGTGGGGGCGTCGTCATCGGCGACGTTGTCGGTCTCGGCAAGACGTTGATGGCGACGGCGCTCGCCCGCATCTTTGAGGATGATCACGGCGTTGAAACACTTATCATATGCCCGAAGAACCTGGTGCGGATGTGGGAGGACTATCGGCAGCAATATCGTCTTCGAGCCAAAGTGCTTTCCATCACCCAAGTCCAAAGAGAACTTGCAGACTTAAGGCGGTTCCGCCTGGTGCTGATAGACGAAAGCCATAACCTGCGCAACAGAGAAGGAAGCCGTTATCATGCTATTTCCGAATATATTGCCGCCAACGACAGTCGCGTGATTCTGCTTTCGGCCACGCCATACAACAAGACCTATCTTGATCTGTCAAACCAGCTTCGCCTGTTCATTGATGACAAAAAGGACATCGGCATTCGTCCTGAGAGACTGATCCGTGAACTCGGTGAGACGGAGTTCATCCGGCGCCATCAATGTCCCGTTCGATCCCTTGCTGCCTTCGAGAAAAGTGACTACACCGACGACTGGCGGGACCTTATGCGGCTCTATCTTGTACGCCGGACTCGAAGCTTCATCGAGGAAAACTATGCTAAGTTCGACCCCGAGCGGAATCGAAAGTATCTTGAATTTCCGGACGGAACAAGATCCCATTTCCCTGTGCGCGTCCCCAAGACAGTAAAATTCAAGATCAACGAGAAAGACCCCAACGACCCTTATGCACGCCTTTTTTCAGACGACGTAGTCGAACTGGTGAACGGCCTGGCGCTTCCACGCTACGGCCTGGGCAACTATGTAAAACCTTCACCCCACAAACCGCCGACGCCTGATGATGCCAGAGTGCTGGCCGATTTGTCACGTGCGGGAACGCGCTTGAAGGGTTTTTGTCGCACGAACCTCTTCAAGCGTCTGGAAAGCAGCGGGCAGGCGTTCATCCAGTCCATCGAGCGACACATCCTCCGCAACTTTATCTGCATCCATGCCATTGAAAACCAACTGCCCATCCCCATAGGAACACAAGACATGGGCCTGCTCGATACCTGGGCAAATGATCAGGACTCCGATCTTTGGGATCCCGCTTCCGATAACGGTGACAATGACAACGATACGCCGGATTCTACCTTTACGGTCCCGCATGTGACAACCGAACAGGAATTCCGGGAACGGGCATCCAATGTTTACGATACTTACATGAAATAGTTCCGCCGCAGATTTAAATGGCTCAAACCCGAGCTATTCAATGATGCCCTGGCTAAAGATCTGCGTAAGGATATTAAGGCTCTAATGCATGTTTTGAAAAAGGCTGGCGGTTGGGATCCGAAACACGATGCAAAGCTTCGAGAACTTGCCACCCTGTTAACGACAAAGCACATCAACGACAAAGTCCTAGTGTTTTCGCAGTTTGCCGATACGGTGGAATACCTCGCCGGCCAACTGAAGGCTGTTGGGCTGTCGGCCATTGAAGGTGTCACCGGTGACACGGATGATCCTACCGCAATCGCCTACCGTTTCAGTCCGGTCAGCAACAGCAAACCTGTCACACCGGAAAATGAGCTGCGCGTCATTCTTGCCACCGACGTGCTCAGCGAAGGCCAGAATCTCCAGGACTGTTCGGTCATCGTAAACTATGATCTGCCTTGGGCCATCATCCGTCTGATTCAGCGCGCCGGTCGTGTGGACCGTATCGGGCAAAAGTCCGATACGATACTGTGTTACTCCTTCTTGCCTGCAGATGGTGTGGAAAGGATCATTCGCCTTCGCGCAAGGGTCAAACAGCGCCTGCGGGAAAACGCGGAGGTTGTCGGAACGGACGAAACGTTCTTTGAAGGTCAGGACAACGGCCAGGTTGTCCGCGATCTGTTTACTGAGAAGGCCGGCATCCTCGACGGCGATGAAGATACCGAGGTTGATCTCGCCTCCTATGCCTATCAGATATGGAAAAATGCCATTGATAAAAATCCCGAACTGGCGAAAACCATACCCAATATGCCGAACGTCGTCTACTCGACGCGGCCGCATAAGCCGAAGACCAACCAGCCGGAAGGAACATTGGTTTACCTACGCACCGCCGAGGGTAATGATGCCCTGGCCTGGATCGATAGGAACGGAAACAGCGTCACCGAATCTCAGTTTGCGATATTAAAAGCTGCCGAATGTCTTTCCGGCACCCCGGCGCTGCAACGCCACTCCGGTCACCACGAGATGGTCGCCAAAGGAGTGAAACTGATTGTCGAGACCGAAAAGTCCGTCGGCGGACAACTCGGCCGCCCTTCCGGCGCCCGATTCCGCACTTATGACCGCCTCAAATCATACGCTGAAGAAATTAAGGGCACCCTTTTCGAGACGCCCGCACTCCATAAAGCCATTGAAGACATTTATAAGTATCCACTGCTCCAGTCCACAACCAACACGCTGAATCGGCAGCTCAAGAGCGGCATCAGCAACCCCGCGCTGGCAGAGTTGGTCATGGCGCTTCGTGATGATGCCCGCCTCTGCCGCGTGACGGAAAATGTCGAAGCGGCTGAACCCCAGGTAATCTGTTCCCTTGGCCTTAAGGCAGAAGATGCCGATATGAAAGAGGAAGCAAAATGAAATTTGATAAAACCGAAGTTCGCAAGTGCCTTAAGTCGTTCGATTTCAAAACGCTCTTTCGCGAGCATCTCGGTTGGGACAATCACCAGGCACAACTTGACATCCCTGTAAATGGCGAGACCTTTTCCCTCTCCGCCATCGCCCAGAAGCGGGGTTTTGTCGCCTTCATTTGTGATGGTCCTATCCCGGAACGCGCTACACGACTTAAGATCGACCACCAAATTACCAAATCCGCCCGGGAGCATTTTGTTGTTTACGCGGACAAAACCGACGGACAGCAAGTCTGGCAATGGGTGCGCCGCGAGCAGGGCAAACCTCTGGCCAATCGAGACCACCGTTTTGACATCCGCCAGTCCGGTGATTTTCTGATACAGAGGCTGGATCAGATTGCCGTGGATATGGATGAAGAAGAAACCATCACCGTCGTAGACTTGGCGGGACGTGCCCGTGCCGCCTTCGATGTCGATAAGATCACGAAACGGTTTTATGACCGCTTCAAGAGCGAACACACTGCTTTCCTCAATCTGATCAAGGGATTCCCACGGCCTCAGAAGATCACCGGCAAGGAGGACCCTCATCCTGATTTGCAGTGGTATACGTCGCTCATGCTCAACCGCTTGATGTTCGTCTATTTCATCCAGAAGAAGGGATTTCTTGACGGCGATACCGAATACATGCGCAATCGTCTGAGGATGGTTGAGCAGGCGCGAGGTAAGGACGAGTTCCAGTCCTTCTACCGCTACTTTCTCCTGCGGCTCTTTCACGATGGCCTGGGCAGATCGACTGACGAACGCAATCTTGATCCCACAATGGAGAAGCTCCTAGGCGCCGTCCCTTTCCTTAACGGCGGTTTTTTCGAAGTTCATGAACTTGAGCAGCGTTATCCAGAAGTAGACATCCCCGATCAGGCCTTCGAAAAACTCTTCGACTTCTTTGACCAATACCGCTGGCACCTCGATGAGCGCCCCTTGCGCGCCGACAACGAGATCAACCCCGACGTGGTCGGCTATATCTTTGAGAAATACATCAACCAGAAACAGATGGGGGCCTATTACACCAAGGAAGACATCACGGAATATATCAGCAAGAATACGGTCATTCCGTTTCTTTTCGACACCGCCCAGAATAAGTGCGCTATCGCCTTCAATCCCGACAGCGCTCTTTGGCGGTTGCTCCGCGACAACCCCGACCGCTACATCTACCCTGCTGTCCGTCATGGAGTGGTTTGTGAAGATGGATTGGTCGTTCCTGAGTCCGAATTGCCCGACTTCGTCCAGAAAGGCATGAGCGACCCCCAAGCCCGCATGCACGACAACCGCTACAATCTCCAGCAGGCGCAGGCCGACGACCCGATACGCCTTGTCACTGAAACCTGGCGGGAATATGTCTGTCGCCGCAACCGTTGCCTGGATATTCGGGAGAAAATGCACAGAGGAGAAGTCCACTCGATCAACGACCTGATTACGCTGAACCTGGACATCTGGCAGTTCGCCCGCGACGCCATCGTCAATGCCGAAGGCCCGGAACTGCTGCGCGCTTTCTGGCATGCCATCGAGAAGGTCACCGTTCTCGACCCAACGTGCGGTTCCGGCGCGTTTCTCTTTGCCGCCCTGCGGATCCTTGAAACGCTTTACAGCGATTGCCTGGAGCGGATGGAACGATTCATCGAGGATATCGAAGGTAAGCCGCATCATCCGGAACAGTACAGCGACTTCAAGAAAGTCCTGGCCCAGATCGCCAAACACCCCAATGAGCGCTATTTCGTTCTTAAGTCGATCATCATCAACAACCTATTTGGAGTGGACATCATGGAAGAGGCCGTGGAAATCTGCAAGTTGCGCCTCTTCCTCAAACTCGTCGCGCAGGTGGATAAAGTAGAACAGATCGAGCCTTTGCCGGATATCGATTTCAACATCCGCGCGGGCAATACTCTGGTGGGCTACGCCACGGCGGATCAGGCCTGCAAGGCTTTCACGGAAGAACGGAAATCAGAAATACAAATACAGGGCAAACTTTTGATCGGCGAAACAGAGGATGATTACAAGCGTTTTCAGGAAAGCGCTGAGATGGTCGAGAAGGCATTTCACCAGTTTCGTGCTCAACAGATCGTCTATGGTGGCAAAGTCACCCATAAAGACAAGGCAGAACTCCGCACCCGCCTGAACAATCTCGTCGCCGAACTTGACCGCTATCTTGCCGGGGAATACGGCATCAATGTCAAAAAACAGGAAGAATTCGAATCATGGCAAGCAAGCCATCGACCTTTTCACTGGTTCGTGGAATTCTACGGCATCATGAGTGGAGGCGGGTTTGATGTAATTATCGGAAATCCACCGTATGTCGAATATAGAAAGGTTATGGGTACCTATTGTGTTAAAGGTTATAAAACTTCCGACTGTGGTGATCTTTATGCTTACGTGATGGAACGATCAAATTGCTTGCTAGGACCATATGGAACATTAGGCATGATTGTTCCAGTTTCTATTTCTGGAACCGATGGATTTCAGTCATTACGTAACCTACTGCTTCCGATCGATAGAACGTCATGGTGCATAAGCTTTGCAGAACGTCCTTCTAAGTTGTTCACAGGCGTTGAGAAGCGCCTTGGAATTTGGCTGACCAACAAAATTGAAACAGCGGAAAATCTATATACCTCTAAATATTATAGGTGGCTCTCAGAGGAAAGGGCATCACTCTTTGCTACCATCCGGTTTACACACAAAGGTGGTGTCCGTGACTTAGTTGGATCTTCAATTCCCAAGATCGCTACTACAACTGAGAGAAGTATACTGGAAAAAATCGGAAGACAAAAACGACTGGATTCTTTTTGGGCCAAGAGTCCAAAGCATAATGTTTATTATACTCGCAAAGTTCGCTATTTCGTTCAGTTTTTTGACTTCGTGCCAGAAATTCGTGACTCAAATTATAATATGATTCCTCCGTCAGAGCTTAAAGTTATTGATTTGTCAACCTCAAGGGAAAAGGATTTGGTCATAGCAATTCTGAACTCGGGATTATTTTTTTGGTTCTTCAATGCATACTCGGACGTCAGAAACGTCAATAGGCGTGAGATTGAGGCATTCCCATGTTCCATTGACAATTTCAATCAAGAAAATTCAGTAAAGATTCAGCTGGCAGAAAAAAGTCTGATGAAGGATTTTAGGTCAAATGCAAAGATGCTGACGAACAACTACGGAAGGCATGGTATGCTCACCATTCAGACCTTTCAACCGCGTCTAAGCAAACCAATCATTGACGAAATCGACCGCTTATTGGCCCAACATTATGGTTTTACCGATGAAGAGCTGGATTTCATCATCAACTACGACATCAAATACCGAATGGGCGCTAATGGAGAGAACCGAGGCGAATAGTACAAGTCAAGCTTTTTGGCAACGCCGCTCAACAGCACCGTCATGCTTATCATACCGTAGTGCATATGTACAGGGTACGCCTCCGCCATAATCTACGCACCGGACAGGAAAAGACAGCAAAATTGACTGTCTGAGAGATAAGTTCGAGGAGGACAAAAAACGAAACATGAAAATAGCGCATATTTCTGTTCACAACTTTCGGGGCATACACGATGCGTCAGTGAATCTCTTTGACTACAATCTACTGGTCGGGCCAAACAACGCCGGCAAAAGCACGGTCATCGATGCCATCAGAGTTTTTTATGAGAAGGACGGCTTCAAGTACAAGGCGGATCGTGATTTTCCCTTCATCGCGGGAACGGACCAGGAGTCCTGGGTGGAGCTTGTCTTCAGGCTGACCGATGCCGAGGAATCATCATTGGCCGATGATTACCGGCAACAAGACAAGACGTTGCGAGTTAGGAAATTTCTGAAGACAGGCGATAAGAATAAGGACGGCTATATCTTCGGCTACAAGACTAACGGCATGTTGTCGGATGAATCGTTTTACGGCGCGAAGAATGTTCAAAGTGGTAAGTTCGGCGACATTGTTTTCATTCCTGCCATCAGCAAAGTGGACGAACACACAAAGATGAGTGGGCCATCGGCACTTCGCGACCTGCTTACCAACGTATTGGAAGCAGTGGTCACATCGAGCCCATCATACGAAAAGTTCGCCAAGGACTTCGAAGCTTTTGCTCAGGGGGTTAAAACCGAAACAACCGGAGATGGAAGGTCACTTGTGGGTCTTGAAGCCGATTTGAGCGGATTACTCTCTTCTTGGGGTACGGCGTTTCAGCTTGAGATGAAATCCCCATCGATAACTGAAATCATCAAAACATTGCTATCTTACCAATGCATCGACAATGCTCATGGCAAAGCGCTGGCGGCAGATCAGTTCGGTTCCGGTTTTCAGCGGCATTTCATATACTCTCTTATCCAGATTGGCGCGAAGTACGTCAGCAAGAAAACATCAAAAAAAATGAGGGATTTCACTCCATCCATGAACCTGATTGTGTTCGAGGAACCCGAGGCTTTTTTACACCCGCCGCAGCAGGAAATTCTGGCCCAAAACCTGACCATGCTCGCAAACAATCCAGATCAGCAAGTGATCTGCTCGACTCATTCAGCACAATTCGTTAGTCGCAATGCCTCACACATTCCTGCTGTAGCACGTCTGAAGCGGGACAACGGTCGGATCTCGGTTTGTCAGATTGGTGCCGATGCATGGGATGAGATTGTGGACGCCAATCAGGTCATTAACAAGATCGCTACGAGATGGCCGAAGCTCAAAGCTCGGCTTGAGGAAGACGATCTAAAGCCGGAGATGGAAGCAGTAAAGTATTTCCTCTGGTTGAACCCAGATCGGTGTGGGATGTTTTTCGCTAACCACGTGCTGATCGTTGAAGGCCCTAGTGAACAAGCCCTCATCAACAAACTCTTAGGGGACGGTACAGTCAAACGACCGGCCGAGGGTCTGTATGTGCTGGACAGCATGGGCAAGTTCAACATGCATCGTTTCATGAACTTGCTTACTCGTCTGGGAATTTCCCATGCAGTGCTTCATGACGACGACAACAACCAGGCTGAACACGCTGATATAAACCAGCTCATCCAAGACTCCAAGAGTGTGTTCACATCCGCAGTGTGCACCCTTGTTGGTAATTTGGAAAAACTACTATGTGTGCCGAAACCAAAATTTGATCATCGTAAACCGCAGCATCTGCTTTATCTGCATGAAACTGGCCAGATTGCTGCGGAAAATCTGTTGACATTTTTCTCTGTTGTCGAGAGTTGTCTTCCCCAACCACCCAACGCCGGGGACAAAGCATGAACGCGCAACGAATTGCTCAGGAAAACGGCGATTATCCAACGGTCCTGCAAGACCACCTCGGCGATGATGCGCCAACCTGCCTATACGCAATAGGCCAGACATCAATCCTTCGGAATCGTCTTCTGGGAATGATTTGTTCGATACAGTGCCCCGGCAGCATCATACTCAAGACGTTCGATGCCGTCCGCACGTTACGGGATTCAGGTGTGGTGGTGATCGGAGGTTTCCATTCCCCAATGGAAAAGGAATGTCTGGACATCCTGCTGCGCGGCAAACAGCCCGTAATCCTTTGTCCGGCAAGGGCTCTGACAGGGTTGCGTCTTACCCAAAGGGCGCGGCATGCATTGAAGGAAAACCGGTTGCTGCTGTTATCACCATTCGCGGACAGTGTTCGACGAACGACAGCCGCCCAGGCGGTACAGCGCAACAACCTGGTTGCGGCCCTGGCCAATGAGATGTGGGTGCCCCACGCATCCCCCGGTGGCAAGACATGGCAAACGGTTTACAGCGCACTGGAACGAAGCCAGCCGGTGTTTACTTTTAAAGCGGACGATAACGCCCCTCTTATCGATGCAGGGGCGCATCCTTTTGAACTTCTGCATACTGTCGTTTAATGAGGTCGAATATGAAAGAAATCCAACTATTCTCATCTGTTATTGATTCCAAGAACCGTATTCGGACGATGCGCGCCTTTGGCATAGACCTGGGCACTACGAATTCCAGTGTTGCAGAGGCTTCGTGGGTGCCCGGGGAGAAACCGGTATGCAAGGTCCTTGAGATCGATCAACCGCTCTGGCCGGCGGGGACTATGACGAGTTCCCTGGTGCCTTCAGTGGTGGCCGTTTTGGATGATGATGTTCTTGTCGGCGAAGGCGCAAAGAGGCTGCGTACCAGACCTCAGGATGCGAATTTGTTTCCAGAAAGGAATCTTTTTTACGAAACAAAGAATGAGATGGGCCTGCGCAAGACCTATCACCGCGCACAGGAAAACTTAAACCATGCCTCCAAAATTGCCGGTCACATCCTTCATTTTCTGAAAAATGCCGCTTTTCAAGATGGACAAGACAGCCAAGCCCGCTTCTGCGTGACCGTCCCCGCGTCCTTTCAACTGAACCAGCGGCGGGATACGCTTCTCGCCTGTGGCTATGCGGGCATTCATTTGGAGGATGACGATCTCCTCGACGAGCCGACCGCCGCGCTCATCGACTACATCATGAGCGAAGGGAGCGACCGAATCATGGAGGCGGGCAGGACGACCCGGTGTGTCGTCTTTGATTTCGGCGGCGGCACCTGCGACGTGTCCCTAATGGAAATCACGGCTGATAAAAAAACGATGCAGATCCTGATGAGCCAGATTGCCGTTTCCCGTTACCATCGACTGGGCGGCGGAGATCTGGACGCCGCAATCGTTCATGAACATCTGATTCCCGCATTGCTCAAAGAAAATGGTCTGGAACCGCTGGGCCTTACCTGGACGGAAAAGAAACGGGGACTCGAACCCCAGCTTCTTGGAACAGCAGAAGCGCTGAAGGAAGCCCTCTGCAGGGAGATTGACCGCCTGAAGAAATTCGGCAAATACGACGAAGCTGACAAAACAACTGTGGTGGCCAGGCAGCCGGGAATCACACTGCATTTAGGGAAACGATTGTTCCATCTGGCGCGCCCGGCTCTGACCGCAAAGGAATGGGAAACCATTCTTGAGCCTTTTCTCGATCGGGATCTTCTCTATGCCCGTCAGACGGAATTCCGCCTGACCCAATCCATCCTTGCTCCCCTTCAGGACGCATTGGACAGGGCCGGGCAAATGCCGGAGGATATCGATTTCTGTCTCATGGTCGGCGGGAGTTCCCTGATCCCGTCGGTGAGGGCGGCCGTGGAGATGTTTTTTAAGAAAAGCGCAGTCGGTTTTTTTCAGGATCCTCTTGCTATCCACCTCTCCGTCGCCCGCGGCGCTGCCTGGAACATCCTGTACAAGTCAATTTCAGGACAGAACCTCATCCACCCCATTCTTCATGAAGCGTTGGCGCTGGTTACTGCAGGTGAAGCGCTATATCCGCTTGTGCCGGCACAGACAGCCCTCCCTTACCCCGCTGAAAATGCCTGGGCCCGTGTGGAACTGGTCGTTCCCGCCCAGGGAAATCTCTTCACGGAGAGTCTTCTTTTTAAAGTCGTGACGACAGACGGGCAGACAATCTTTCATGAAATATGGAACATACCCGCGAGTGTGACGGCAGGGTCGGAAATTGTTATGGAATATCGAATTACTTCCGGAAAACAGTTCCAATGTCGGGCCTTTCTGAAAGAGGAGCCGGAAACCGTTTTCGAACATACCGTGGAGAACCCGTTTGTAAACGTCGTAAATCCCGGCAACATCCGGCTACTCATCGAAGAAAGGGAAGAAGTGTTGAAGAAAAGAGGCGGAGGATCGGCTGACAACCGTGACGATTTCATCCAGCTTGCCAGGTGGTACGCCGAGTTGAATCAGAAAGAGCGGGCGCTGGACTGGTTGCGGTCAGCATCGAGAAATGTAGGAAAGCCGGATGCGGAGATTTTGAATCTTCAAGGCATCTATTATGAAGGACTTGGCGACCATGAGCGCGCCGAGAAACTCTATCGGGAAGCGGACCGTGCGACGGCATCTTGGAATGGCCCCTTGTTCAACCTGGCCCTGAGTTTTTTCCGCCGGTCAATGCACCAGGAGGCGATCGATGTAATTGAGTCGGCGATCAGGAAAAATGGGCAGACAGGTGCAAATCTGACGATGAAAGCAATGTGCCTTGAAAAGATCGATACCGACAAGGATCACAAGTCTGCCTATCGACAGGCCGTCAACGCCTTTGGCAGTCCCGACAGGCTGTCCGACTGGGAGCTGGGTTGGTTTATAACGGCTGCGCGTGGAGCGGGGGATGAAAAGATTGTACAACAGGCAGACAAGGAAAAGAGTAAACGAAAGAAAAAAGGGCAGTCGGATATCGATATCGAGGCGCCGCTGCCGGGAATTAAAGGTGAACTGATTGTGAGGGAATGATAATGGGAACATGGCTGTTGCCACCGGGAGATCTGACGCCGGACCAGACCCGGGCTGTTGAAATGAAACCGGATCAAAACCGCGTCGTTTTTGGTGTTGCCGGCTCCGGAAAGACACAGGCCCTGGTTCACCGGGCCGGCTATCTTGCAAAGGCATATAATATCGCTCCCGAGGGATTCCGCGTTTTCGTTTTTACTAACGTGATTAAGCAGTATATTAAATCGGGCATTCAATTCCTCGGCCTGCCCGACGAGACGGTCAGCACCTTCCATCAATGGTGCCGTGCTGTCTACGAAAAAGAAATCTCGAAGAAACTGCCTTGGTCCGGAAAAACAATTGATTTCAACAAGATCAGCTTATCTGTCCTGGATTGTTTGAAGACACGTCCTGATCTTCAGAAAAGTATGGATTTCATCCTGGTGGATGAAGGGCAGGATTTGAGCCCCGAGGCCTTTGAAATCATTTCCCTGGCGGCACGGCATGTCACCGTCTTTGCCGACCGGATGCAGCAGATATTCGAAGACGGAGCAGGAGAAGAACAAATCCTGGCAAGGATGGGAATCAGAAGGGAAAACGCCACGCTATTGGGGGCTTATCGGAATTCTCCCTATGTGGCGCAACTGGCGGCCTATTTTATTCCTGATGAAGTGAGACGAAAACAGTACCTATCTCAAATCGGCTCACGGCAACTGACAAAGGAAAGACCACTCTGCTTTGTCGCCCATGATCATGACGATGAGATGGATCGCTTGGCCGAGGTAATTCGCCAGCGTCAGTTAATGAATGAACGTGTCGGCATCATCGTTCCAAAAAACAGACAAGTGTACGGTTTTGCCACTGCCATGCATGCGCGGGGAATCGACCTTGAAAAAGCTGTCCCGCCAAAGAGGCCGGGTATGCCGGTTGAGTTTGACTTTGGCAACAACCTTCCCAAGATCGCGACGTACCACAGCGCTAAGGGACTTACTTTCGATAGCGTCCTGCTGCCGAAAATAACGGCCAGCACCTTTGATAATATTCATGACGATGGTCTACGGCAACGCATTCTTTTTGTCGGTATTGCCCGCGCGACCCAATGGGTTTATCTCAGTACGATAAAAGGTCAGGAACTCAAGGAGTTCGAACTTCTTAAAGAGGCGGCAGACAATAGCCACCTGACGATTCAGGACGGTAAAGCTGCAGTAGTCCAGACGCAGATAACTCAACAAGATGACGATTACGACGCTCCGTTCTGAATCGAATGTTCGGCTGATATTTTCTTCAATTTTCTGTTAATAAAATTAGAGGTAAGTGTTTAATGATAGACTGGATTTTAATCGCAAGTGTACTTACTTATTTATATTGTATCACACAAGTATGTTTATTCGGCGCATCCATCGTCAGATATATATGGCCTCTTGTTAATCGCCTAAAAGATCTTAAGAAAAGCCAAGCTCTGATTCATGAGATATCGTCATCCATTTCCGAAATAAAAGTAAGAAGAATAACTTTAGAAGAGAAACTCTTTGAAGGGGTTCAATGGGCACAGTCCCATTTTCAGCACTTTGCTGCTGCCTGGCGGGATGCAAGATTTCATGGCGAAGAAAAGGCAGCCTGCACTGTACGTCTTAAGTCCTTTTTAACACCACAGATTGTTATTAATTCAGCGGCAAACCAGAAGACAGCCGAAGCTCTCCCGGGGTTTTTTCTCGCCGGTGGGATATTCGGAACTTTTCTTGGGATTGTATTCGGTCTTGCCGGGGTAAACCTGACTCAATCCGTTCAAACAGACGTAATGCTTCAAGGAGTCCGTGGCATTATTGAAGGGATGAAATTGGCTTTTATAACGTCTCTTATTGGTATCATAACATCCGTTGCCTTTTCGTGGTGGCATCGCAGCGTTGTCCGTCGTCTTGAAATGGTTGTAGAAGAAATCGATACGACCGTCAGTGAAGTATATCCGTGCATTACAGATGAGTATTATGCAAGGCAATTTTTGGAGAATCTCGTTGATATTAAGGTTCAATTCCAGACCCTTGCGACTGATATCGCCACAAATATATCAAACAGTATGGTGCCGGCTTTGGACACAGCTGTTTCAAAACACTTGGTTCCAATCGTTGGTGAGATGCAGGATATCATGAACCGGTTCTTTCAAAGAGCCGATGAGAACCAGTCAAAAGCTGTTGAAGAGATGCTTCAACGGTATGTCAATATGCTTCAAGGATCTTTCGCAGATCAAATTAACAAGATTATGCAGATGATCGAAGAAACGTCAAAAGCTCAGGAAGAGATACGAAAATCCGTTACCGATTTTAGTGAGAGACTTAAAGAGCAGTTTGCTTTACAAACTGAATTGCTGACGAAGACGACGCAAACTGTAAAATATTTTGATGATATTTTGGGTGATCTTGGCGACTGTGCCGCAGACTTGAAACAGGCGGCAAGCACATCACACGAAATGGCCACTCTATTTTCTGACATCGCTAAAGCCATGGAGGGAATAAAATATATCAAAGATAATCTTTCCGTTCTGATAAATTCACTATCTGAGGATATCCAAGAACTTACAAAATACATGGAAGAACTCATCAATAGAATGTCAACAGCCTTAAGCGTTCAGCTTACGGGTGCATTAAATTCATTTGATGATAAACTTGCTGAGGTCCTAAGTCGATTCAGCGGTACCCTCGCGGAGACAAAAGACACGATAGGAGAACTTCCTTCATTACTTGGTGATCTTTCTGGCAGTTTTGACGCAATAGCGACAGAGATGGATGATCAGAAAAATATACTCGCAGAAATTAAGGGAACAACCCAGGGGCTCGTTTCGGAGAATATCGAAAAAGCCTTTGAGGCTGCGTCTTCTTTGTCAACATCCGTTGAGCAGATAAGCACCGCTGCAACATCTTTGAGTATCTTTATGGATCAATTAAAGGAAACAATTATCAGAACAGAGAATCTCAATCAATTCTCCGAAAAAGGTGAAGGGGAAAAACAACCTGAATTTAGAAATGAGGTTTCAAATATAAATTGGGAAGAATTCAGCTCTTTATTGAAAGCCATTAAGCAATCAAGCAATAACCTTAGTGAAACGGTGCACACATTGATAGGCGAAACTCTTCAGAAAATCCAAACAGCCAATGGACAACATCTTGAGGAGATGAAACACTTTCGTACACTATTGCAAAAAATTGAAACTTCCGCAGAAAATATTTCAAATACATTTTCAGACATTAAGAATAAGGAACCTTATGAAAGGAAAAGTGTTTTTGGAGGGTTTTTCGGCCGATGAGACACATTTTTTCCAGTCGCAAAGATGAATGGTCAAATACAGAAAAGAACGAGCCTGAGTCTTTCTGGGTTTCATATAGCGACTTGATGGCCGGTTTGTTATTGATTTTTGCTTTGAGCACCGTAGCCATGATGGCGGGGATCGGTTACAGCTTCGCAAAGCCTACAGAAGTCATCAGAAAATGGCATAAGGCGATACAAGAGCTCGTTACAGATCCCACATTGCAGTCGGTTCCCGGCGTCTCTATAGATAAGAAAACCGGGGCACTGATCATTTCGAGCGATCATCTCCAATTTAAATTTAATGACAGCCGTCTTGGCATGCAGGGCAAAGAACTTCTCAAAGAGGTCGTTCCCAAATATTTACAAATCATAAGGACCAAGCCGGGATTGGATGAATTCATTGAGGTAATTGAAATCGCAGGACATACAGACAAAAAAGATGCTTCGGGAGCGAATCCTCAGATATCTCGAAATCGAGCCGCCTCAGTGTTTGACTATTTACTAACAGAGCCGGCCATGACACCCCACAGAAATTTTCTCAAACAAAATACAATAACCGTAGGATATGCTGATACGCGCTACCCCGCTGCAGATATTTGTCCCGGTGATGAATGCGCAAGCGCCAGGCGAGTTGAGATAGCCATCAGACTTCACAGCGATGAAGTGCTTGGGGAGATATCAAGAATACTCGATGAATTGAAATTTTGGCAAAACAGATGAAAATCAATGAAAATCGATTTCTATCCACGCGCAGTTGAGAAAACTTTGTCTGAAATAAGGACAAAACACCCGACATTAAAATCCACCGGATCAAGCATTGTTGCTCAAACCATAATTGACAAAGTGCGTACTAAGTTGCTTGCCTGCCCGACTGACGAACTAAAAAAGATAGCTTTGGACCTGATACCGGAAGAGATAAAGGCATGCGTTTATCTCTTAAATGAGCAGGAAGTATCCTTAAAAGCAGTTGAAGTCATTCTTCAGAGACCGAGAAAGGGGGTATTGATTGATGCTTGGAAAAGATGGATACAGACATACCCCGGCCCCCCAAAACTTGAAGATGTTGTCAGAGGATTGATTGAAAAATTTGGCACTGAGACTTTGATCGAAAGGGCTGTTGCACCCAAATATGTATCAGAATGGTTAATGGAGTCACGCCTTTCTTCAGGAATTTTGTCTCACTATCACCGTTTGAAGAGAGATTCTCGTTTAGACGCATATCTCTTTACCTCAAATGTCAAAGAAGAGGACCGTCTTTTTTATGCTGTTTGGCATCGATTGCTTACGACTGGCACAGGAGATCAATTGTTACATGAATCGCCTGAACGCATCTTAATGGAATTTATGAAACCGACAACAGGAGGTGCCGATAAACAGTCTTATTGTCGTCACTATCTTAACGTTCTAAAAAAACAAGCATTATGGCAAGAATCTATTCTCAATTTCATCGCAAAGCGTTATGGTCGACCTTCCAACCAAGGTCAAATTGAAGATGCTTTTTGGAGCGGTATTGACGAAGGCGTAAAGGGTGAATTTTTAAAATGGTATATTTCAAAGCAAATTGCTGATTTTTTTGAAGGAGAACGAGCTAACTTCTGGCGCTATTTTGTACACATACGGACCGTTTGTGATGTTCGAAATATCCTTAACGGAAATGGTTTTATGCTCGATTTTGGCTCTTTTGGTGTCGTTGAATTCAAAGCCATCGGCAATGCCGCATATGTTTATCCAAAAGATATTTTTAAACGGTATTGGAACACAGCGCACAGATACGCGACGCCTGGTGATTTTAAGGACCGAGCCAAAACAGTCAGTAGTCGGTTTTGGGATGGTCGTATCACACATCCATCAGGATGGCAGCCACATGCAAAGGAACTCATTGAGAAACTCATCAAATCAATATGATTAAAACTACTATAGACACGCAAAACATGAATTTTCATAAAACTTATGAATTTGACGGTATCCATATCGTTTGGTCCGGTTCCGGCGATTGTGCAATCAGGTTTCCGATTATTTCAAATGTGGAATCTACCTTACAGATGTTACAAAAAAATATAGAAGCATGGCCCGCTTTAGAGGAACTTTGGCAAGATGGCCTTTTGAAAGACAATGGTTCTAACGAGTGGATTATTTATTGGGATGCACTGGAAAGATTTGGGAGCGATGAGGATTCACCGTTAGATATTATCGGTATACCACGCTCTACACCTTTGGCAATTCATGTTTTATCACATGGATCTGTCGTAGATAAGAATTTTAGAGCTTTTGTTGAAATTAGACATCCAACGAAGGGCGCTCTCCACGACGGAGACTTCCCCTGTCCCGGGCCAGCGATCATATTTAATAAATCATCCATTTTGCCACTTTCATCTCCAGTTCGGCTGTTAATGGAAGCAGTGCGTGGCCGGGATGTGGATTGGACGGATCTGGAATCAAGAATGGCATATCTGGCCCGTGTAAAATTAGCAGCTCATAAGGCAGGTGCTCGACTTGATTCCTATCTCAAAAATGAAGATTATGAAATTGCAGATGCTGCGTCTATTGATATTCGGGAAGATTCCCCCGAAGAGATTACATTAATTCCCCGCGTTCCTAATATTGATGAATTCGATCCTTCAGGTGGCGAAATTCTCACCTCCGAAAGGCCGCCGACGGTTCTTAGCAAGCCCGGCCCAGGGCTGAGAAGGAAAAGGTTGATTATTGATCGAAAGTTGCGCCACGCAATTTCGCAGCTACCAAAGCGTGGCAAAGTTCGTGGCACTGACGTCCCTTCACTGCTTACAAATCCCGAACAGATTGTGCCTGAAGGTTTTGATCTTTCGTTATTCAGTGAACGTGTTAAAGGAATAAAGACACGTGTCTACAATTCGCGTCCGTACATTCATATTAAGCGTTCACAGAGCGGTGGTTGGTTTGAAGGCGTCCCTGGTGTGGCAGTGGAAGACTGGTCGCCGTCGGAACAACAGGAAGATTCAGATGATTCAAATATGTCAGGCCTCTCACCTGAAACGTACAGGGAGCTCACCCAGAAGGCTAAAGAAACAGGAAGTGAGTATGTTCGTTGGAATGACGGGTGGATTCGAATTGATCAATCAACTTCAGAACGATTCGAAGATGCCTTAAATAATTTCACGCCTCAAGACGGAGTTTTCCGACTCCCTGCCGGCAGTATACTTGACATCTACGAAAATTTGTCAATTTTAGAATTTGTTGATAAGCAGGCGCTAAAAGTTCTTGAGGGCGATCTCATTCCTGAAGACTTACCAGATGAACCGCCTCCGAAAAATTTAGGTGGTCAGTTATACCCGTATCAGATCCAAGGGTATCGTTGGCTGAGTCGTCTTGATAAATATCAGATGGGGGGTCTGCTCGCTGACGATATGGGGCTTGGAAAAACGATTCAGGTCATTGCCCATATCCTGCAATTAAAGAATATAGGCTCAAATGGCCCGCACCTGATCGTTGTGCCGAAAACATTACTGGAGAACTGGTCGCGTGAAATTAGAAAATTTTCGAACAATGTCTTATCTGTGATTTTATATGACGCCGGGCAACGCTGGCCTGGCACAGGGGGATTTGAAAACGTCAATATTGTCCTCACCACTTATGAAACCTTACGCAGAGATCAAGCCAGATTGGCAACGATTGATTGGAATATGGTTGTATGTGATGAGGCGCAATATGCCAAAAACCCTACTGCCCAGAGAACTTGTGCTGTAAAGGCACTTAAGTCAAAACATCGCGCAGCATTGACCGGTACTCCTGTAGAAAATGGCTTGATCGAATTTTGGTGTATCATGGACTTTGTTCAGCCAGGTCTTTTAGGAAGTTGGACGGATTTCCGCAGCAAATATGAACGTCCAATTATCGATTCTGATAATAATGAAGATAGAAAATTAATAATCAGAAAACTTTTGGAAGAGGTCCGTGGTCATTATCTAAGACGCCTCAAGAATGACATCCTCAAAGATCTTCCTCCAAAAGTTATCAATCATCATCGAGTACCGATTGATGATAAACAGCTCCAATTATATCGGGCGATTGCCCGCCAAGGAAGATTAGGCGGCAAAGGCGCCGCCCTTTCCGCTATTCAGAAACTGCTTATTTTGTGCGCCAACCCTTGGGCCGCTTCCTGTGCAGGTGACAATGATCAATCGGAATTCGCATTCCCGAAACTAAACGAAACTTTGACAATTTTAGAAAGAATTCATCATTTAGAAGAGAAAGCTATTGTCTTTACAGATTTCAAAGCGGTTCAACGAATGCTTCAGTCTGCTATACGTAATAAATTCGGACTATGGCCGGATATTATTAATGGTGAGTTAAACACCAACAGACAGGCCGTTATTGATATATTCTCAAAAAAGCCAGGGTTCAACGTAATCATATTAGGACATCAAGTCGCGGGTGTGGGCCTTAATATTACTGCGGCAAACCATGTAATTCACTATACCCGTCCATGGAATCCAGCGAAAGAGATACAGGCAACAGACAGAACCCACCGCATCGGACAATCTAAACCAGTCCATGTATATTACCCGATCATAACAGATGAACGCTTCAAAACTGTGGAAGAACGTTTAGATGAGTTAATAAGATCGAAAGAAGATTTGGCCAGAGATGTTTTAAGACCTTCCTCAGAACGAAATGTTCAAATTGAGGATCTATTGGAATGTCTTGATGATGCAGAGGCTTTCTCTCATCATTGATCATAATCCAAATACAGAGGCTACCCCATGCCTTGCCATGTATCGGCACGGCTAACCTGGCACATGGATGGAATGGTCATATGAAGGCCATCATTTACCATTATTATAATCATGATAGCCGATGTACCATTTTGCAAAAAAGAGCTTGTGATTCCAAAAGTAATCTTGTTGAAAACTCAAGGCAATAGGGCAAAACAGTGAACATCTCTGACATAAAAGAACTTCACTACATTACCCATATCCGGAATGTTCACTCAATCTGCCACGAAGGCATTCTTTCCCATAAGCATGCGCATGGTGTTTCTCATATATCGGTGGCATCACCTGAGGTTCAAGAAAGACGGGCGAAGAAAATCATTCCGGGAGGTTTAGCGCTGCATGCCTACGTCAATCTTTACTTTGACGCACGGAATCCGATGTTATATGTCCTGCAGGCAAAATATGCAGACCTTTGTATTTTGCGGATCAACCCGGCGGTCATGAAGTTACCGGGAGCAATCGTTGCGGATCGTAATGCATCAAGTGATTATGCGCGATTTTTCCGATGCCCTGATGGGCTTAAGTACCTTAATAAAGATATGATTTTTGCCACATCATGGACCCATCCCGATAATCAGTTCGCGGAGTGGGAGCACAAATCCATCAAGTGTGCTGAAGTCCTGATTCCTGAAAAGGTTTTGCCCCAATACATTTTAGGTGCGTATGTTTCATGTACTGAAGCACTGACCTCTTTTCAAAAGACAAATGTTTCCGTGTCTGCTATAGTTCAGCCATTCATATTTTTCAGATAAGGAGAAGGGCTCATGATTACCGTTTTAATCGATGATATGTTTAAGTCAAAAGCCCAAACCTTAATTAATACGGTTAATTGTGTTGGTGTTATGGGAAAGGGTCTTGCTTTGGAATTCAAGAACCGTTTCCCTGATATGTTTAAGGACTACGTGGAACGGTGCAGGCGGGGAGAGGTCAAGCTGGGTGAGCCCTATCTGTACAAATCGTTGCTGACGCCTTGGATCATGAATTTTCCAACAAAAGATCACTGGCGTTCAGTTTCCAATCTGAAAGATATCATTCGGGGTTTGGATTATTTGTTGGAACATTATCGGGAATGGGGGATTACTTCCCTCGCCGTCCCCCCGTTGGGATGCGGACAGGGACAACTGGAATGGCGTATTGTAGGACCTACGCTCTATAGATACCTCAAAGAGATGGATATACCCGTAGAGTTATACGCTCCTTATGGAACGCCCCATGATGAGCTCCAACCGGAATTTTTAAATCGTGACCGTGAAACAGAAAAACCGACGACCGGGATGCCGACTGCACAATGGATAAAACCTGCCTGGATAGCCCTGGTAGAAATTCTTAATCGGATTGAGCAGCAACCTTACCACTGGCCGGTAGGGAGAACGACATTCCAGAAGGTCGCCTTTGTTGCGACCATGGAAGGCCTGCCGACGGGCTTAGCTTTTATGAAAAGCAGTTATGGCCCATTTTCGCCAAAGCTTAAGGAAATGATTACCAGAATGGTGAATCATGGACTGATCAGGGAAGAAAAATTCGGCAGGATGTTTATGGTCAAAACCGGACAGACATTCGCCGATGCCAGAAAGGCATATGAAAAAGAGATCGGGAAATGGGAGCCGATCATTGAAAAAACAGTCGATTTATTCGTGCGGATGAACACGATGCAGGCGGAGATTGTCTCGACAGTCCTATTTGCAGAAAAAGAATTGACGAGAAGCGGGAAAAATAAACCTGCCGAAACCGATGTCCTGTCCTATGTACTCGAATGGAAGCAGAAACGTCGCCCCCCTCTTGACAGTGAAAAAGTCGCTCATACCATCAGGAATTTGGCCATGCTTAAATGGCTGAATGTTCAGCCCAGCCCCAACTTGCCCGTTGCAGAAAATTCGTGGCTATAAAAGTTTCATTTGGTCGTGAAACTTATCTTTGTATGGATTAGTTGCAGATAGTGACGAAAAGTATCATCTTGCACGATTGAACCATACAGGAAATGAATGGTTTTGAAATTCAGGCACTCGGTATCACTCTATAATTGACTTTTTTATATCATTTTCGAATAACTTATTCTGATGGACAGAATTACCAACAAATAATAACTATTGAAGGTAAATTTATCCATGTCGTTGAACATCGAAAAATCGGACCGATAAAGCTGAATGGACTCTGTGTTGAAATACATAAAGGTGAAGGTCGAGGCAAAGCGAATAATCGTCGCCGAAATCATCAAAATGCGTAGGCACCAAAGCAAGTAATAAAAGATAATAAAATTGAGTAAAATTGGCGGAAGTGCATGGGAATCGAACCCACCTGGGACGGTTTTAGCGCCCCACACCGGATTTGAAGTCCGGGAGGCCCACCAGTGACCTTGGCACTTCCGTGGGGAAGAGAAAGCGGAAAATTGTAAGTAGTCTGAAAGCTGCGGCATTAAACCCCAAACGGGGTCGGCCTGTCAACCATTATCTCTGACTGATCCGGGTACTCCGGGTTGCAGCCCTGCAAACCGCTCTGGTAACTACCCCAATTCCCCCAATCTGTCAACAGCCGCATCGTTTGTTTTTCATCTTGTATTGTTGGTTTTTATATTATATTTCCAAAATATAAGAGTTTAATTTTCCAGAAATCGAGGGGGCGACTTATGAGCTTATCAGACCTGCAGTCAGAAATCCGCGCGTTGCTTCATGAACGGAACGCCATCCTGCTGGCGCATTATTATCAGCGGGAAGAAGTTCAGGAAATTGCCGATATACTTGGAGATTCGCTGGCCCTGAGCATCGAGGCGGCCCGGACGAATGCCGATGTCATCGTTTTTGCCGGTGTTCATTTCATGGCCGAAAGCGCCTCCATCATTTCTCCGGACAAGACCGTTCTTCTGCCGCATCTGGGTGCGGGATGCCCCCTGGCCGACAAGATAACACCCGCATTGCTGGCAGAGGCCAGAAAAAAATACCCCGACGCCGCGGTCGTCACCTACATCAATTCCTCCGCGGAGATCAAGGCGCACTCCGACATCTGCTGCACCTCGGCCAACGCCGTCAAGGTGGTCAACAGCCTGACGGATGCCCGGCAGATCCTCATGATCCCCGATGGCAACCTGGCCCGTTACACCGCCAGATTCACGGATAAGGAGATCATCCCCTGGGAAGGCTACTGCCCCTTCCATCATTTCGTCCTGCCCGAGGAGGTCGCCCGGGCAAAAGCGGAACATCCCGGCGCCCTGTTCATCGCCCATCCGGAATGCAACGAGGCGGTCGTGGCGATGGCGGACTTTGTGGGCAGCACGTCCGCGATGATCGAGTTCTGCCGGAAAACGGATGTCCGGGAAATCATTGTCGGAACGGAAATCGGGATCATGACCCCGCTGAAAAAGCAGAATCCCGAAAAGATTTTCATTTCCCCATCGGAAAGTCTTGTCTGTCAGACGATGAAACTGATCACGCTGGAGAACATTCTCGCATCCCTGAAAACGATGACCCCGGTGATCAAGGTGCCTGAAGCGATCCGCATCCCCGCAAAGAGGGCTCTGGACCGGATGCTGGCCGTGCGGTAAAAATCCCTCAAACCCGTACCGGCGACGGAGTCTCAAGCCGGCACTCCATCCTGAACAGGATGATGAAATTTGCAGGATAGCAGGTTGACAGGAATTCCTGTCCGGAACTCCTGAACCGAACGTTAATGAATTGAGAAAAATCATATCCCTCCAACGAGGACCGGCCGCTCCGGTCCTCCGCATGCTTCGCGAAAGAATAGAAGGCGGCGTTGAGCGGTTGTCCGTGAACAGGCTGCACGGATCGGCCAATGCCTTTCTGATCGCGGCGCTGTCGGAACAACTCGGCAGGCCCCTTGTCGTCCTGAGCCCGACGGAGAAAGAGGCAAGGGAAACTTTTCAGGATCTTTCCCTCTTTCTCGGCAGTGGCAAGGTTCTCCTCTATCCCCCCTGGGATATCCAGACAACGGACATGATCGCCCTCCAGCGGGACGTCGAGCTGGTCAGGATGGAGGTTCTGGCCCGCCTGCTGACAGACGAACCGGCTGTAATCGTCGCCTCCCTCAAGGCCCTCATGCAGAAGGTTGTCCCGCGAAGCATCCTTGACGCCTACCTGGAGATTCTCGCTCCGGGCAGCGAGGTTCCCCGGGATGAACTCGTTGCCAAGCTGGTTGCCGGCGGTTATCAGCGGATGACCCTGGTGGAGGACAAAGGGGAGTTCAGTCTGCGGGGGCATGTCCTGGACATCTTTCCTCCTTTGGAGGATTCCCCGCTCCGCCTGGAGTTCGACGGCGACGATCTGGAATCCCTGCGCGCCTTCGACCCCGCATCCCAGCGTTCCACCGGCAGGCGGGAGGCCTTTGTCCTGTCCCCCGCGCGGGAGGTCATCCTCTCTGAAGAACGCCGTCAGAGGGTGCTGCAGAACATCCGTTACCGGGCTGCCGCCCTGGAACTTCCCCGGAATGTGCGCGACCGGCTGTCCGAAACGATCGATGCCGGTCTGTCCACCTCCTTCAATCCCCTCTTCCTGCCTCTTTTCTATGAGTCCCTGGCCCCGACTTCGCCGGATTCCCCAACGGAGAATGCAACGGCCACACAAGCGGTCCGGCTGGGAACCTTTTTCGATTACCTTCCCGGAAACTGTTTTGTCGTGCTCGATGACGCCCTGGCCATCGAAAACGCAGGGGAAAAAATCGAAAACGAGATTGACCGCTGTCTGCTGAAGGCGGAACGGGAAGGCAAGTTCTATCTGGAACGGGAAGCCTCCTACGTAACAAAGGATGCTTTTATAAAGGATCTGCGCCGGTTTCAACGGATGATACTGGAAGGCCTCGCTCTCGGCCGCCTGACGGAATATGCTTCCGGAAATGGGGAAAAAACACAAGCCTCCCAGTATGAATCCCTTCCCCTTCCCCTGGCAACGGACCCGGAACTGGGCGATCTTCACCGCGGACCCGGCGGCGAGGAAACCCTGCTTGCCCCTCTGGTCGAGCACATCCGCCGCTGGCTGCAGGAAGGCATGCTGGTGGCGTTCCTCTGTTCCGGCAAGGAAGACCTGCAACGGATGCGTCATCTCCTGGGAAACTATGAGCTGCCCGTCCGGACGCCGGAAGGATCCCTGATCAGCGAAGCCTTTCTTCACTCGGGACCCGGCGTGCTGAGCCTGCGGGAAGGCCGGCTGAGCCGGAGTTTTCTCTTCCCCGATCTGAAACTGGCTGCGATCAGCGAGGAGGAGCTTTTCGGGAAAAAGATAACGGGAAGGCGTATCCGGTCCGCCCGGGAAGGATACTTCCTGCGCTCTTTCGGCGATCTGAAAGAGGGGGACTACGTCGTCCACAAGGAACACGGAATCGGCCTCTATCAGGGGCTGCAGAAACTGAGTGTCGGCGGCATCGAGAACGATTTCCTTCTCATCAATTATCAGAGCGGCGACAAGCTCTACCTTCCCATAGACCGCCTCGATCAGATTTCCCGCTACATCGGTCCCGAGGGCTATGTCCCCAAGGTCGACAAGCTGGGCGGGACGTCCTGGGACACCGTGCGGGAGCGGGTCAAAAAATCCATCCAGGAAGTCGCCGAGGAACTGGTCGCCATTTACGCCGCCCGGGAGGTCATGGAACGGCGATCCTTCGCGCCGCCTGATGCGGTTTATGAAGAATTCAGCGCCGCTTTTCCCTACGATGAAACGCCCGATCAGGCCCGGGCCATCGAAGATATCCATGCCGACATGAACAGCGCAAAGCCCATGGACCGGCTGATATGCGGCGACGCGGGCTTCGGCAAGACAGAAGTGGCCATGCGGTCGGCCTTCCGCACGGCCATGGACGGCCGCCAGACCGCCGTTCTCGTTCCCACGACCATCCTGGCGGAACAGCACTGCCAGACCTTCAGCAGCCGCATGAAGGACTATCCCATCCGCATCGAGGCTCTGAACCGCTTCAAGAGCAAGGCGGAGCAGTCGTCGGTGCTGGAAGGACTCCGCAAGGGCCAGGTTGATATCGTGATCGGCACGCACCGGCTGCTTCAGAAAGATGTGACCTTTAAAAATCTGGGGCTGGTGATCGTTGACGAGGAACAGCGTTTCGGGGTCGCCCACAAGGAAAAGCTGAAGAAACTCAGGACCCTCGTCGATGTCCTCACCCTGACGGCCACGCCGATCCCCCGGACCCTTCATCTTTCCCTGGTTGGAATCCGCGATCTGTCCATCATCAATACCCCACCCGAGGACCGGCAGACCATCAAGACCTATGTCCTGGAATTCAACGAGGAAACGATTCGGGAAGCCATCCGGCGGGAACTGGCCCGCAACGGTCAGGTTTTCTTTCTCCACGACCGGGTCAGGTCGATTTACACGATGGCCCGCCTGGTGGAAAAGCTGGTTCCGGAAGCGGACATCGGCGTCGTTCACGGGCAGATGAAGCCTCGGGAAATCGAGGACGTCATGGGCCGATTTCTACGCAAGGAGTGCAATGTCCTGGTCTGCACGACCATCATCGGTTCCGGGCTGGATATTCCCACGGCGAATACGATCCTCGTCAATCGGGCGGACCGCTTCGGCCTGGCCCAGCTCTATCAGATCCGGGGACGGGTGGGACGATCCAGCGAGGAAGCTTACGCCTACCTCCTCGTTCCCAAAGGGGTTCTCCTTTCCCGGGACGCCCAGAAACGGCTGCAGGTCATCATGGATTTTTCGGAACCCGGTTCCGGATTCCGGATCGCCTCCAGCGATATGGAAATCCGGGGAGGCGGCAATCTGCTGGGGACCTCGCAGTCCGGCCATGTGTCCGCCGTTGGTTATGAACTGTACACGGAGCTGATGGAGCAGACGATTCGGGAAATCAAGGGAGAAACCATACCTGAGGAGGAAATCGTGCCGGAAATCAATCTGGGACTCCCCGCCTTTATCCCCGAAGAATACATGGCAGACGTGCACCGGCGGCTGGTCACGTACAAGCGGATCTCCATGGCCGATTCAAATGAGGAACTGGAAGAAATCCGCGACGAGCTGGCAGACTGCTTCGGCTACCTGCCGCCGGAAGTGACCAACCTCCTCGAGGTCATCCGGCTCCGCAACCGCCTGAAGGCGATCCGGGTAAAAAAGATGGGCTACGACACGAAGCAGATGTTTCTCTTCTTCAGCGCCGACACTCCCGTGGAGCCGGAACGGATTCTTTCTCTGGCCCGCAAAAAGCTCAAGGGACTGCGTCTGACACCGGACTGCAAAATTTACATCCCCATGCCCGGCCTCAAGGGAAGCGAGATTCTCGAAAAGGCAGGCGAGGTGCTGCGGCTGCTTTCCTGAGGAAGGCCATCACCCGGAAAGGATTCACCGGTCAACCATGCCGCTATCCACAGTCAATATTGAATCGGCGTCGCGGTTCTGGCAGCTCCCCATGGCGACGCTCCTGGACCAGCTTGGATCGAGCCATCAAGGGTTGAGCCATGCGGAAGCGTCTGCCCGACTGGCCGGTTTCGGCCCCAACCTGATCCACGGGGAGCGCAAACGTGCGCTGTTTTTTCAATTTCTGGCCAAGTTCCGCAATCCCCTGGTCATCATTCTCCTTGTCGCCAGTGCTGTCTCAGCTTTCACTGGAGACGCCGCCAGCTTCTTCATTATCGGCGCCATCGTCCTCATCAGCGTGACCCTCGATTTTGTTCAGGAATACCGGGCGGGAGAGGCGGCGGAACGTCTGCGCCGGTCGGTGGCGGTCCGTGGAAAGGTACTGCGGGAAGGAAAACCGATCGATATCCCAACGGCGGAAATGGTGCCGGGCGACGTGGTTCTCCTCGCTGCCGGAGACCTGGTTCCCTGCGATGGCCGGGTTCTGGAAGCAAGGGACTTCTTTGTCAACCAGGCGCTTCTCACGGGTGAACCCTTCCCCGTGGAGAAGGCCCCATCGGAAATACCCGGGGAGACCGATATCCTCGCAGCCGGAAATTCCGTTCTCTCCGGAACATCGGTGATCAGCGGATCGGCAAAAGTCATGGTTTGCCGCACAGGACGGGATACGGAACTCGGCGGAATCTCCGACACCCTTCTTGCCGAGGCTCCTCCCACCGCCTTCGAGCAGGGAATCCGCCATTTCGGCCTCCTCATTATGCGGATGACCATCTTACTGGTTCTGTTTGTCCTTCTGGTCAATGCCTTCTTTCACCGCCCCTGGCTCGAATCGTTTCTCTTTGCCGTGGCTCTGGCCGTGGGACTGACCCCGGAACTTCTCCCCATGGTCGTTTCCGTGACGCTGTCGCGAGGCGCGCTGCGCATGGCGGCCAATAAAGTGATCGTCAAGCGGCTGGCGGCAATACAGAATCTCGGAAGCATGGATGTCTTCTGCACCGACAAAACCGGCACCCTGACGGAGGCCCGCATCCATCTTGAGCGTCACGTGGATCCCCTCGGCCGCGAGAGTGCACGTGTTCTGGAACTGGCCTACCTGAACAGCTTCTTTGAAACCGGATTGAAGAGCCCTCTGGATGACGCCATCCTGGAGCACAGGGAGATCGACGCGAGCGGCTGGCGCAAGATCGATGAAGTGCCGTTCGACTTCGAGCGGCGCCGTGTTTCCGTGCTCCTTGATAATGGCTCGACAAGGCTGATCGTCGTCAAGGGGGCTCCCGAAGACATCCTGAGCCTTTCCGTCAATTATGAAGCGGATGGAGAAGCCGGTCCCCATCCCCTCGATGAAGTGTCTCGTGAACGGATCAACGGGCAATATGAAGAACTCAGCAAAGAGGGGTTCCGAGTGCTGGGAATCGCCTCACGGCAGGTGGGAATGGACCACATGCATGCCGCGGTAAGCGATGAAACGGAACTCCTGTTCGCGGGATATGCGGCATTTCTCGACCCGCCGAAGGAAAGTGCAAGAACGGCTCTGGCAGGACTTGCCGCCGACAGGGTTGCCGTCAAGGTTGTCACGGGCGACAATGAACCCGTGACCCGGCATGTCTGCGCACAACTCGGCCTTCACGTGACAGGGGCGCTTACCGGAACGGAAATCCAGCATCTCGACGATCAGGCACTCATGGCGCGAGTGGATGAAGTAAACATCTTCTGCCGGATGACTCCCGCTCAGAAAAACAGGGTGATCCTCGCCCTTAAACGGCGGGGCCATGTCGTAGGCTATCTTGGCGACGGCATCAATGACGCCCCGCCCCTTCATTCGGCCGATGTCGGCATATCCGTGGACAGTGCCGTGGACGTGGCTAAGTCAGCAGCAGACATGATTCTGATGAAGCAGGATCTGGGCATCCTCCATGCCGGAGTTCTGGAAGGACGGCGCACCTTCGGCAATATCATGAAATATATCATGATGGGCACCAGTTCCAATTTCGGCAACATGTTCAGCATGGCCGGGGGATCACTTTTTCTGCCCTTTCTTCCCATGCTCCCGGTGCAGATCCTTCTCAACAACCTTCTTTACGACGTCTCCGAACTCCCGATTCCGCTGGATCGCGTGGATGACGATTACCTGAACCATCCAAAGAACTGGGATATGAACTTCATCCGCAACTTCATGCTGATTATCGGCCCCATCAGCTCAATCTTCGATTTTCTCACTTTCTATGTCATGCTGGCGGTCTTCCATGCGGGGGAGGCGCTTTTCCATACAGGATGGTTTATGGAATCCATGGCGACGCAGTTGCTGGTCATCTTTGTGATCCGCACCCGCAGAAATCCATTTAAAAGCCGCCCCAACCCCTGGCTGATCGCCTGTTCCCTGACCGTGGCGGCGGCGGCCATCCTGCTGCCGTTCACCCCTGCCGGCGCGCGTCTCGGGTTTGTAACTCCGCCGGCGTTCTTCTTCCTTTTCCTGACGGCCATTCTTCTGGCCTACCTGATCGTGGTGGAAGGGATGAAGCAGTGGTTCTTCCGCCGTTATGCAGTGAAGTAAAGCAGCGGCATCCCCCTGATGCCGAAAAGGTTTCCTGAACAGACAGAGAGAGGGAAAAATGGACAGAATCAAAAGAGCAGGAAGTCCCATACATGCTTTCTTTCCGACCGGGATCGAAGGGTTCGATGCGCTGGCGGAGCTGGCGCTGGACATGCGCTGGTCCTGGAATCATGCCGCCGATGAAATCTGGAACCAACTCGATCCAGATCTCTGGGATCTCACCCACAATCCCTGGGTCGTTCTGCAAACCGTCTCACGGGAGCAGCTCCAGCGGACGCTGGACGATCCGGTCTTTCGCAGAAAGGTCGACGACCTGGCTGCCGCCAGGCGCCATGAGGCGGAGGCCCCAGCCTGGTTTCAGCAACAGTATCCCCTGGACGCCCTGACTTCCGTCGCGTATTTCAGCATGGAATTCATGTTGAGTGAAGCGCTTCCCATTTATTCCGGCGGGTTGGGAAATGTAGCCGGCGACCAGCTCAAAGCGGCCAGCGACCTGGGCGTGCCGGTTATCGGTGTGGGACTGCTCTATCAGCAGGGGTATTTCCGTCAGGTGATCGACATGCACGGCGAGCAGCAGGCCCTCTTCCCTTACAACGACCCCGGGCAACTGCCGGTCATGCCGGTGCGTGAGCCGAACGGCGAATGGCTGCGGCTGGAGATCATGTTTCCCGGTTATCCGCTCTGGCTGCGAGCCTGGCAGGTTCAGGTGGGAAGAGTGACCCTTTATCTGCTGGACACCAATGACGCGGCGAATTTTCCCGCCTATCGGGGTGTTGCCGGCGAGCTTTACGGCGGGGGGCCGGAGCAGCGCCTGAGACAGGAAATCGTCCTCGGGATGGGTGGCTGGCGACTGCTCGAAGCACTCGGTATCAAGCCCGATGTCTGCCAACTGAACGAAGGGCACGCAGCCTTTGCGGTCCTGGAAAGGGCGCGCATCTTCATGGAAGAGACAGGGCAACCTTTTGAAACGGCGCTGGCCGTTACAAGGGCGGGCAATCTCTTCACGACCCACACGCCGGTAGCCGACGGATTCGATCATTTCAATCCCCGGATCATCGAACATTACCTGGGGGATTACGCACGGAACCATCTGGGAATCCCCCTGCGGGATCTTCTGGCCCTGGGCCGTCTCGATCCGGACGATCCCGCCGAAGATTTCAACATGGCATACCTGGCCATACGCGGAAGCGGCGCGATCAATGGAGTGAGTCGTCTGCACGGGAAAGTGAGCCGGCGCATCTTTCAGTCTCTCTTCCCACGCTGGCCGGAAGTCGAAGTGCCGGTGGGTCATGTGACCAACGGCGTTCACATGCCGAGCTGGGATTCTGCAGAGGCCGATGGCCTCTGGACCGAGTTCTGCGGCAAGGAGCGCTGGCTGGGGATAACGGAGCACCTGGAGGAAAAGATACGATCCGTGCCGGAGGATAAACTCTGGCAGCTCCGCGCCGATAACCGCAAATCTCTTGTCGATTTCGTTCGCAGGCGGCTTTCCAGGCAGCTGGCCGCCTCAGGCGCAACCGCCGGGGAAATCGGGAATGCGCGGCACATCTTTGATGCGAACGCCTTGACACTGGGGTTTGCGCGCCGTTTTACAACCTACAAGAGGCCGAATCTGCTGTTGCATGACCCGGAAAGGCTGCTGCGCATCCTCACCGTTGCGGAACGCCCGGTGCAGCTTATCGTTGCAGGCAAGGCCCATCCGGAGGACGAGGCGGGAAAGGCCATGATCCAGGAATGGATGCATTTCATCCGACGCCCGGAAGCCGGGGGACACGTCGTTTTTCTGAGCGATTACGACATGCTGCTGACGGAAAGCCTGGTCCAGGGAGTGGATGTCTGGATCAACAGCCCACGGCGTCCCTGGGAGGCATGCGGGACGAGCGGCATGAAGGTGCTTTCAAACGGAGGGCTGAACCTGTCGGAGCTGGACGGATGGTGGGCTGAAGCCTATACGCCCGAAGCGGGATGGGCGCTGGGCGACGGCCGCGAACACGACAGCGACCCGGCCTGGGATGCCGCCGAAGCCGAAGCGCTGTACACGATCCTGGAACAGGAAGTGATCCCTGAGTTTTACTGCCGGGATTCCAGGGGCATACCGACCGCCTGGATGGCGCGTATTCGCGAGAGCATGGCACGCTTGACGGCGTACTTTTCCAGCAACCGGACAGTGCGTCAGTACACGGAACAATACTATATCCCCGCTGCCGCTGCCTTCCGGGAACGCGCCGCCGACAGGGGCGCGCCGGCCGTTGAACTGGTGAACGGGCTGCGCGACGTGACAAGGAAATGGAAGAATCTTCGCTTCGGCGAAGTGGCGGTTACGACAGACGAGAGCGAGCATCTGTTTGAGGTTCAGGTTTATCTGAACGGCCTCAGCCCGGATGATGTGCGTGTCGAGCTGTATGCGGAACGAACCGTCGACGGCGATCCCGTGCGTCTTGAAATGACATGCGGCCCGAAACTGGTAGGCGCGGAAAACGGCTACGTCTACTTCGCCCGGGCGAGCGCAGCAAGGACGGCCGCCGACTATACGGCGCGCGTGATACCGCACCTCGCCGGGAGCATGATTCCTCTCGAAGCCGCCCACATCCTCTGGCAGCGATGAGAAGAACAGGCCGCTCCGGCCGGCATTATTTCAGCGAAAACGTAATTCAAGCCGGAAAGTTCTTACCGCATGCAGGGATGATCTAACGATTGAAGCGGTCGCCATATTCTGATAGAGTGGCCACCTGAAATTTCCAACCTGCTTTACATCGGTTTTTTCCGAAAGCCGGCGAAGCAAATTCCTAAATGCACAAAAGGGAGGTTTTCCTTGAAAAAATTACAGATTTTCACTTTTTTACTGCTGTCCGTCCTGATGGCCACTCTTCAGGCACGGGCGGAAATCGTCGACCGCATCGTCGCTTTCGTCAATGACGAGATCATCACCCTTCATGAACTGAATACCGCTTTCGAGCCCTACCGGAAAAAGATCGATGACAGCTACAAGGGAACGGACAAGGACCGGATCATGTCGGAAACTCGACTCACCCTGCTTAACCGGATGATCGACAACCTGCTGATCGAACAGGAAGCGAAGAAATCGGCCATTGCCGTCTCGGACGAAGAGGTCATGGCCTCCATCCGGGATAACCTGGCCCGGAGAAAGACGACAATGGACGCCTTCCAGCAGTCCCTGGCCCGCGAAGGAACCAATTTTGAGGACTATAAAAAAGAAATGCGGGATTCCATGGTCCGGACGCGTCTCCTGCGGAGGGAAGTGCGCTCCAAGGTTACGGTGAACGACGAGGAGATCGGAGAATACTATCGCCTCCACCGCGAAGAATACGAAGGGAAGGACGCGGTGAAATTAAAGCATATCCTGCTGCTCTTCCCCGGAAACATGGATGAAAATGCCAAAGCGAAGCTGCAGGCGGATGCGATGGAAATTCTGAAGCGTCTCAGGATGGGCGAATCCTTTGACTCGCTGGCAGCCCGTTTTTCCCAGGGACCGGCGGCATCTGACGGCGGAAATGTGGGCTTTGTGGAAAAGGGCGCCATGCTGCCCGAGGTGGAAAAAGCGGCCTTCAGTCTGGACAGGGATAAGATCAGCGACCTCATCGAATCCCCCGTGGGATTTCACATCATCAAGGTGATCGACCGTCGGGGCCCAGGCCTCAAGCCGATCGAAGAGGTGCGGGCGGAAATCAAGTCCCGCCTTGAAGACGGAAAGATAGAGAAGAAATTCGACTCCTGGATCAGCGAATTAAGGGCAAAATCGCTCGTGGAGATCAAATTGTAATTCTTTCCGGGATTCCTGTACGCCTGAAGGGCTTATCGTTCATGTCCGGTTTTATCCGTATCAAGGGTGCTTCACAGCATAACCTGAAAAACGTCAGTCTCGACATTCCCCGGAACCTGCTGGTTGTTATCACCGGGGTCAGCGGTTCCGGAAAATCCTCGCTGGCCTTCGACACGATCTATGCGGAAGGTCAGCGGCGGTATGTGGAGTCGCTGTCCACCTATGCCCGGCAGTTTATCGGCCAGATGGACAAGCCGGACGTGGAATCCATCGAGGGGCTTTCGCCCGCCATCGCCATCGAACAGCGCTCCACCACGCACAATCCCCGTTCCACCGTGGGAACCGTGACGGAAATCTACGATTATCTGCGTCTGCTCTTCGCCCGGATCGGCATCCCCCATTGTCCCGTCTGCGGCCGGGAAATCCGTTCCCAGAAGATCGACACGATGGTGGAGACAATTCTCAACCTGCCGGATAAAACCCGACTGACCGTTCTCGCCCCGGTCGTCCGAGGGAAAAAAGGGGAATTTCAAAAGGAATTCAAGAAACTGCAGAGGGAAGGATATGTCCGAGTCCGGGTTGACGGTGAAATCCGCGAACTGGAGGAGGACATCCTCCTGGACAAGAACCGGCGACACGATATCGATGTGGTAGTCGACCGCCTCGTGATTCGGGAAGGCATGCGGCAGCGCCTCCGCGATTCCCTGGAGACGGCCTCCGCCCTGGCCGACGGTCTGGTCCGGATTGACATCGCCGACGGCGGGGAAATACTCTTCAGTGAAAAATATGCCTGTCCCGTCTGCGGAGTCAGCCTCCCCGAACTGGCGCCCCGGCTCTTTTCCTTCAACACGCCCTACGGCGCCTGCCCGGAGTGCAGCGGCCTGGGAACCCGGATGTACTTTGACGAAGACCTGGTCGTTCCCGATCCGGACCTGTCCATCCGGGAAGGGGCCATCGCTCCCTGGGCAGGGCGCAATTCCATGCAGTATCACCAGATGCTGGACGCCCTGGCCGAGCGCTACGGCTTCGACATCAACACCCCTTTCCGGAAACTCCCCGAGAAGGTCCGTAACATTCTTCTTTACGGTTCCGGCAGGGAAGAAATCCGTTTTTATGCCGATCGCGGAGGGCGGCGCTTCTTTTACGACAAGCCCTTTGAAGGCGTGCTCACTCAACTCGACCGGCGGTACCATGAATCCCCCTCCAGCACCGTTCGCCTGGAACTTTACCGTTATATCAGTCTCCGGGAGTGTCCGACCTGCAGGGGCACACGCCTGAAAAAGGAAAGTCTGGCCGTCAGGATAAACGGGAAGAACATCCATGAGGTGTGCCTGCTGTCCGTCCGGGAATGCATGCAGTTTTTTAAATCCCTGCCGCTGACGACTCAGGAGGCGCTCATCTCCGAGCGGATTCTCAAGGAGATCAGGGACCGGCTTACCTTTCTGCTCGACGTGGGCATGGATTACCTGGACCTGGCCCGTTCCGCCGGGACTCTCTCCGGAGGGGAAGGGCAGCGCATCCGGCTGGCGACCCAGATCGGCTCCGGCCTGGTGGGTGTTCTCTATGTCCTGGATGAACCCACCATCGGACTGCATCAGCGGGACAACGAACGGCTGATCCGCACCCTGAAGCGCCTGCGCGACATGGGCAACACCGTGCTGGTGGTTGAACACGATGCGGACATGATGCTGGCTTCGGACCATATCATCGACATGGGTCCGGGCGCGGGCGTCCACGGCGGGGAAGTCACCTTCCAGGGCACGCCGGAAGACATCCTCCACAGCGAAACCTCCCTGACCGGCCAGTATCTTTCCGGAAGGCTCTCTATCCCCCTGCCCGAGGCCAGGCGTCCCCTTCCCCGACGGTTCATCCACCTGGAAGGCGCCCACGAGCACAACCTGAAGGACATCGACATCCGGATTCCCGTCGGCGTCTTCACCGCTGTGACGGGCGTCTCCGGCTCGGGAAAAAGCACGATGATCATTGAAACCCTCCACCGGGTTCTGAACCGCAGGCTGAACAACCGCAAGGGCGGTCTGGGCAAGATCCGGCGTATCGTGGATCTGGGCGGCATCGAGCGGGTCATTCTGATCAACCAGCAGCCCATCGGCAGGACGCCCCGTTCCAACCCGGTCACTTACACGGGCGCGTTCACCTATATCCGCGATCTTTTCACCGGCCTTCCCGAGGCGCGGATGCGGGGCTACAAACCCGGCCGGTTCAGTTTCAACGTCAAGGGCGGACGCTGCGAGGCCTGCGAAGGCAATGGTCTGATCAAGATCGAAATGCACTTCCTGCCGGATGTCTATGTCACCTGCGACGCCTGCGGCGGCAAACGGTTCAATCCCGATACCCTGGATATCCGCTACAAGGACAGAAACATCGCCGACATCCTGGACATGACGGTGAATCAGGCCCTGGCTTTCTTCGAAAACATCCCGTCTATCCGGGCTAAGCTGCAATCCCTGTATGACGTCGGTCTGGGGTACATCCGCCTGGGACAATCGGCCACCACCCTGTCCGGCGGCGAGGCCCAGCGGATCAAGCTTTCCCGGGAACTGGGCAAGCGGGTCAACAGCAACACCCTGTATATCCTCGACGAGCCGACCATCGGCCTGCATTTCGCCGACATTCAGAAACTGCTGGATGTCCTCATGCGCCTTGTCGATATGGGAAACACGGTGGTGGTTATCGAACACAATCTGGATGTCATCAAGAGCGCCGACTACATCATCGATCTCGGTCCGGAAGGCGGCCCCGGCGGAGGACGGATCATGGCCTCCGGAACGCCGGAGGAGGTCGCCGCCGTGGAGGACTGCCCCACGGGCCGGTTCCTTCAGGCCGTACTGAAACCAACCCCATAAAAAATCACGGGAAACGGCGGGGATTTCAGGACGAGGGATTTCTTCGCAGGCGATGCGCAAGATGTTTTCTTGCTTCCTCGCCGAAGAGCAGAAGCAGGGCAAAAGGGATCAGAGCGAGCCAGGTTGCCGGCGAAAGGGGATGGGTAGAAAAGATCCTGTTTCCGAACGGAGAATAGACGATAAACAGCTGAAGGCACAGCTCAAAGGCGATGCCGATAAAGATGAAGCCGTTCGAAAAGAACCCCAGACTCCGCACGGACTCCGCAGCCGATCGGCAGGCGAAGACATTGCCGATCTGGGAGATGATGATCGCGGTCAGGCAGGCTGTCGTGGCCTGCAGATAAAGCACATCGTTCGGGGGAAGCGCAGTCCCCCAGCTCCATCCCCCGCCGTAGAGGACGTAAAAGAATCCGAACATGCATGCTGCCGCTTCGATCGGGCCGAGGAAAAGGTAGGCACGGAAAAGAACCGATAAATTAAGGAGCCTTTCCTTCCTGCTTCTGGGCGGCTGCTTCATGACCGCCGGTGTCGGCTTTTCCGCACCAAGGGCCAGAGCGGGAAGCATGTCCGTACCAAGGTCAACCGCCAGGATCTGCATGATCGTCAGCGGCAGGGGAATCCGCAGAAGGATGTAAGCCAGGTAGGGCACTGCCTCGGGGATGTTCGAGGCGAAGATATAGGTGATGAATTTTCGAATGTTCTCATAAACGGCCCGGCCTTCTTCAACGGCGTTCACAATGGTGGCGAAGTTATCATCCAGCAGGATCATGTCGGAAGCCTCTTTCGCGACATCCGTTCCTGAGATGCCCATGGAAATGCCGATATCCGCCTTTTTCAATGCCGGAGCATCATTGACGCCGTCACCGGTCACGGCGACCCACTCCCCTTCCTCCTGCAGAATCGAGACCACCCTCATCTTGTGCTTCGGCGTCATGCGGGCAAAGATGATCTCCTTTGCGGATAGTTTTTCCCGCAGTTCCCGGTCCTCCATCTTCACGAATTCCGGACCTTCGACCACGACCGGCTCTCCCCGGACAAGACCGATCTCCCGGGCAATCGCAACAGCCGTCCGGCTTCCATCCCCCGTGATCATGATGACCCTGATGCCGGCATCATGGCATTTTCGGATGGCCTCCGGCACTTCCGGCCTTGGCGGATCCTCGAGGCCGATGAGGCCGGCAAAGACAAGGTCCGCCTCCAGAGACGAGGAATCGGGGATGAGGGATGAACCCCCATGCTTCTTATACGCAAACGCCAGAACTCTGAGCCCCCTGTCCATGAGTTGATTATAGGCAGTCAATGCCTGTTTGCGAAAGCTCTCATCCACTTCCCGCTCGATGCCGTTGCGGAGCAATCGGCTGCAGAGGGGCAGGATGCTCTCCATGGCTCCTTTCGTATAGACATATTCACCATCGCCCGTTCTGTTCAGGGTCGTCATCCTCTTCCGGTCGGAATCGAAGGGAATTTCGAAGATGCGTTCCGCGCTCAGATCGCCCACGCGTTCCCTGCCCAGTCTGAGGAGCGCCGTCTCCGTCGGATCGCCTTTGTATTCATTGTCGGTGAACCGCGCATTGTTGCAGAAAAATGCCGTCTGCAGAAGCCGGTCATCGACCTGCGCCCGGAAATCTTCGGCAGCGAGGATCCGATCATCTTTCCACAGGGCCGATGCCGTCATGCTGTTTTGAGTGAGCGTCCCGGTCTTGTCGGTACAGACCACGGTGACACATCCCAGGGTCTCCGCGGAGGAGAGGTTCTTGATGAGGGCCTTCCTTTTTGCCATTCTCTGGCTGGCCATAGCCAGGGAAAGGGTGACCGTGGGCAGCAGACCCTCGGGGATGAGGGCGACGGTAATGCCGATGGCAAAAATGAAATTGCTCCAGAAGCTCCTGCCGATGACGAATCCCAGGACAAAGAAAAAGACGCCGACCAGGGCGGCGATGGTTGCCACAACGCGCGTCGCTTTAACGATCTCCTTCTGAAGCGGGCTGAGATCCTCCTGAACCGTGCTCGTCAGATGGGCGATCCGGCCGAATTCCGTACCCATTCCCGTGGCAAAGACCAGCGCCTTACCCGAGCCGCTTGTCACGCTGGTCCCGGCAAAGACAATATTGGGGCTCTCAAGAAGTTCGCCATCGGCAGGCAGAGCGTTCCGGAGACTGGCCTCGGACTCTCCCGTCAGCGAGGCATTATTGACCTTGAGCATGGAAACATCCAGCAGACGGGCATCGGCGGGAATTCTGTCGCCTTCGGAAAGCAGAATGATGTCACCGGGTACGACCTCGCGCGAAGGAATCTGGCTCTCTTTCCCTTCCCGGACAACCCGCACATAAAAGGGGAGGAGTTTTTTCAGGGCTTCCAGCGCTTTCTCCGCCCGGTATTCCTGGATGTACGTGAAAACGGCATTGATAAAAATAACGCCGACGATGGCAAAGCCCAGGGTTGCCATATCCTCCCCGGGATTCAGAGCGTCTGAGAGGAACGCGAGACCTGCGCCGACCCACAGGAGCAGGGCAAGGAAATGGGTAAACTGTCTCAGGAACCTGATCAAAAGGGAAGTTTTGCGCACTTCCCGGATTTCATTGAAGCCGCTTTCTGAAAGCCGTTTCGCGGCTTCTTCTTCCGAAAGGCCGTTTTCCGAGCTGACGAGCGCCCTGAGGGCTTCCTCTTTCGAAAGGCTGTTAATCTTCATGGCGCGGCTTCAGGATGATGAGGTCGCAGGGCGTCTCTCTGAGAACCTCTTCGACAGGATTGCCCTGAATCAGGGATGCCCAGAGACTCCGTTCACTTGCTCCCATGATGATGAGGTCATGCCGTTTTGCAAAGGCCTCGATGGTGATATTTCTGGCGATCTTCCCCGGCAGGTGTCTCCCCTCGTGTTCGATATTCTGTTGCTGAAGGCACCTCATGAACTGCGAGATATCGTGGGACATGCGCTTTTCCCATTCAGGGGGGGTAAGGTGGATCTCACCGCTGAAAATCGTCTCAATGGGCCTGGGCGTGTGGAAGACATAAACTTTCGCTCCGAACGCCTTGGCCATGTGCGTCACGAAAGCGGCCCGTTCCCGGACATGGTCTATTCTTGCCTTGACCGGAACGAGTATCCTTCCGGGGCGCACCCTTCCGGAATGGGCGATGCGCACGAGGGCAACAGAGCACGGAAGTTGAAGCGAAAGGCTTCGGGCCACGGTGCCGGCGTAAAACCTTTTCTCGATATCCTCTCTCCTCGTTGAGGCAAAGACCATCCCGATCTTTTCACGCCGAACGATTTCTCCAATCTCACGGACCGGAATCCCTGTTGCTTCAATGCTTTCCGTATCGATGTCCAGCTCCAGAGCCTCATCAAAGAGCCGTTTGACCGCATCCTCGGCGGCATGACGGTTATGGGGGGACATACCTTCCTCCGCAATGAAGCAGATATAGAATTTAGCATGCAGCTCCTTCGCAAGGTTCATGGCATAGCGCGCCGTCACCTCGGAATTCAGATGCTCATTGACTGCGGCAAGGATTTTTTTATACATGGCATTGACAAAATATCTCTATAAGCCGGATCCGCTCCGTTGCATCTGAGATCTTCGAATCCGGCGGTAGAAAAATCCGGCAGTCCCGCAAAAATGATCTTCCGGACCATCTCCCCTGCTGTATCTGCATCCAACGGACGAGGCTATTTGTACTTCTGCAATCTTACTCGATAAACCGGTTTTATTTTACCCTGTGATACCGGGAATTACTAAGGGAAATTGGACAAATAAGAAAAAAGACTCATAAAAAAGGGGACGGATCGATCAACCGGCGATCTCATCTTTTCGGCGGTGATTCATGATCGTTAAGTTCCAGCCGGCATTCCGGCAACAGGGCTGTTTACACATCCAACGTCGTCAGTCAGTGCGTCGGGAAGAATTTCGGGGTGCCGCAAAACCATCTTGTCATCACTGGATAATTCCGGTATGGATAATCATCTCTGGAAAGATCAGGAGAGAAGACCATGGATTCTTCGCCTTCCATATTGACCTTCAACCCCTTCCGGAACATCAGCGTCCTGTTTCAGACTGAGGCATCCGCCCCATCCCCGAATCCGCAAACCTCACATCCCCGCCGCGACCTGGAAAACTCTGCACCCCGGGACTTTGAAACAGAACGACGCTATTTTCTTGATGCCATGAAGAAGGAAGGGGTAAAACCTTTCGTCTGGAACTGCTGCCGACCGGCAATCACGAAAAAACAGGCATGCTCATCGGCATCGGATGAGATTTCCGAAGTGCTTCTGCATCTTCATCACCTGATTGAAGCGGGAGAAGGTTTTCACGTTGCCAAAACTCCGGAATACATCGAAGGAACGGGGCTCTGCGTCCCGGCTTCCTATGCCTGGCGGCTCCATCGAGGCGATTTCTCCATTCAGGCGCACATTGATCTGCACGGCATGAATGTGAAGGAAGCCAGATCAGCCTTTAACGCATTTCTCAAAGAAGCGGTGTCTGCAGGAAAGCGGGCCGTTCTCATCATTCACGGACGCGGCCTTTCCTCGCCCGCGGAACCCGTATTGAAAAATGGCGTTCAGACCTGGCTTACTTCCCGGGCCTGGCGGAAATGGGTCATCGCTTATTCCAGCGCCCAATCCTTTGATGGCGGCGCCGGGGCCACCTACGTCCTCCTCCGGAACAACCCTCTCGCCGGAAGAAACAGAAAAAAACCTCACCGTTAAATTGGATAGCAGCCGCCGACACGGAATCGCGCTTTCTTGCGGGTCTCCATCCATCTGACTGTGACGCACAATTCCGGATACAGGATGATATAAAAACCGCGGGGCCAGTGCCACAGGCGTGCTGCAGCTTACACCGGAGAGCGGATATCAAATTCAATGCAAAGGGCGCCATCGATGTGAATTCGACATGAAAAACAGAGACACTGAACAAAACATCAGCATTCGCCCCGATATTTTCCTGACCCGATGGACGCCTCAAGGCAGTCTTTTCAGTTCGCGAAAGGCGGCCCTGGCTTCCGCCACAAGGGCTCGAACCCGCCCCTCGTCCTTGCGCCCGTCCGGTCCTTCAACGCCGGTGTGAGAATCCACCCCGGCGGGCCGCACCTCGAGGATTGCCTGTCGAACATTTTCCGGTCCCAGTCCTCCCGCAAGGATCAGGGGCTTCGGGGAACAATCCGCCAGCAGTCGGCTGATCTTCCAGTCATGCACTTTGCCCGTAGCCCCGCAGGCGCCCGTCTGCTGGTCCCAGGTGTCCGTGATGAAGGCATCGACCAGCCGCGCGTAACAGGAAGCAGTGGCGATCAGTTCCTTCTGATTGTTTCCTCTTACGATGAGACTTTTGATTACAGCCAGTTCCGGCGCATTTTGCCGCAACCGCGAAAGCTCCGTTATGGAGATGTTCCCATGAAGCTGCACAATCCGGACGCCCAGGATGCGACAGAGCCGGACAATCGAATCGGCCTTCTGCAGGTACGTAATCAGGACCGGCTCCACGGACGGCTTCAGGAGGGCAATGACCGCCGCCGCTTCGCGCTCGCTCAGATCCTCCCGGTGAACTGCAAGACGGAGGGGAAACCCCAGATGGGTCACTCCAGCGTCACCCATCATCAAGGCCTCTGCTGCATCCCTCACTCCCGCGATCTGAATCATGTTTTTGAAATCCTGCATAAAGGAAGTCCCCCCACTCATTTCTTTGTATTTTTTTAACGTTGCTCATCAGTCTTATTATTATTTTTTGATGCACAAAATCCTTTGAAAAGTTGAACAGCTCTACCACACAATAAATAATTATCTTTTAAGTCAAATAGATAGTCGTCATTAACATTATCGTTTATTTAGAAGGTGGAAGTTTAAGTCCGACATAAAATAACAGGCCTTTATTTCCAAAATGTTTCCATTTGACACATTTCCACAATGCCCTTATTATTCACAAATGTGAAAGGGTGTACCTGTTTACACATTACAAATTTTAGTTGCAGAAAGGAGAAAAATCATGTTCAGGAAAAGATTTTTAAAGATCCTCGTTCCTCTTGCCATGGTCGCGCTGCTCATCGGGTATGCCATGCCCGCTTTCAGTGCGGTCGACCTCAACCCAAAATTAGCGTCCGGTGAGTATGTTCAGAAAGTTGACACCTTCGAAGTCATCTTCGATGCAACGGAATCAATGAATGAAATTTATAAGGGCGGCAGCAAACTCAACCAGGAAAAAGCCCTTGTCACTCTTTTCAATGACACAATCCCCAACCTGAAACTGACCTCGGCAGCGCGTGCCTTTGGTGATTTTACAATGTTTGGGGGAGCTACATCAAAGTCTCTTTTCGCTCCCACAGCTTATAACAAATCACTCCTGCCGCAGGCCATTGCTCCTTTTACCCGGGGCAAAGGTTTCAGCCCTCTGGATGCCGGTCTTGACGGCGCCACGGCCGACCTGCAATCCCAGACCGGCCGGATGGCCGTGATCGCGTTCAGCGACGGCGCGGACATGCAGAAATTCCAGCCCGTAGCCGCAGCGCAGAGAATGAAAAAGGCCTATGGCGACAGAGTGTGCATCTATACGGTTGTCCTTGGTGATAAGGCGGCCATGTGGAATTTTGGGGATAAAGCGGAAGGCATGAACATCATGAAGCAGGTTGCCGATGCCGGTGAGTGCGGTATCGTGGTAACGGGAGACAGCATCTCCTCTCCGGAAGGCATGGCTGCTTTTGTGGAAAAAGTGTTCCTGGACAAGGACAGCGATCGTGACGGTGTCGGGGATTCTGTGGACAAATGCCCCGATACGCCCCAAGGATGTCCGGTTGACAAAGATGGTTGCCCGCTCGACAGTGATGGCGACGGTGTGATCGATTGTCTGGACAAGTGTCCCGATACCCCCAAAGGCGTCGCGGTTGACAAAGATGGCTGCCCGCCGGTAGAGGAAAAGCGCCCTGAACCTGCGGCAGCGGTAGAACCCAAGGCGGAAGCGCCGGTCATGATGACCCTCCATATTCTGTTTGCATCCGATAAATACAACATTGAACCCAAATATGATTCGGAAATTCAGAAAGTTGCCGATTACATGAAGGCGAATCCGGACGTGACGGCGGTTGTTGCAGGTCATACGGACAGCACCCATTCCAATGCATACAACAAGAAACTTTCCCAGAACCGGGCGAACGCAGTCAAAACCGCTCTAGTTGAAAAATATGGCATCGATGCTTCCCGCATCGAAGCTGTCGGCTACGGTGAAGACAAACCGATCGCCACCAACAAAACGAAAGCGGGACGGCAGAAGAACCGGAGAGTCGTTGTTATGTTCAACTAAACCAGATAACCGTTAAATTTCAATCTTGAACGCCTGAAGTTCAGAAGGCCCCTCGATGAAGACACAGAGATCGAGGGGCCTTTCTTATTTCAGCAACGATCCTTCAATATTGACAATGACGACGCGGATTCTTGTAACGGTTCCACATGTCTCATGACCAGGTGCGCCTCAACGCCCTCTGAGCTGACGTTCCGCTGACCAGCCGGATCTTGGGAGTCGGCTTTATACCTCCGTATCGACCTTCAGCAAAACATCAGACTGACCTTCCGGAAGCTCCTGCACATCTTTCAGCTTCTTTCCGATGACCCGGGTCCGGGTCTGTGCCTTGTCCAGGGCATCCGATGCCTCATGGAGCTTCTTCTGAACCTTGTTCAGGATTTCACCGTACCTGGTCCATTCCGTCTTCACGGCAGCCAGGAGATTCCAGACTTCGCTGGACCGTTTCTGAATTGCCAGGGTTCTAAATCCCATCTGCAGACTGTTCAGAATCGACCAGAGAGTCGTGGGGCCGGCGATGACCACCCTCCATTCCCGCTGGAGAGTTTCAGTGAGACCGGTGCGGCGGGCCACCTCGGCAAAAAGTCCCTCCGTCGGCAGGAACAGGATGGCGAAATCCGTCGTCTGCGGGGGGTTGAGATACTTCTCGCAGATATCCCTGGCGCACTGGCGAATCCGGTTATCCAGATGTCTGGCGGCGATCTCCATGCTCTCCGTCTCCACTTTTTCCCGGGCATCCAGGAGGCGCAGATAATCCTCCATGGGGAACTTGGCATCGATGGGAAGCCAGACCGCCTCATCCTGCTCCTCGCCTCTCCCGGGAAGCTTGACGGCAAATTCGACGCGTTCTCCCCCTTCCTTCGTGGCCAGATTCGTCGCGTACTGATCGGGATGGAGGACCTGTTCCAGCATCGCCCCCAGCTGCACCTCTCCCCAGACGCCGCGGGTTTTGACATTACTCAGCACTTTTTTTAGATCACCGACGCCGGCAGCGAGGGTCTGCATCTCGCCCAATCCGCGATAGACCTGTTCGAGACGCTCACTGACCTGCCGGAAAGACTCGCCCAGACGCTGCTCCAGCGTCCCCTGCAGTTTTTCCTCCACGGTCGACCGCATCCTGTCGAGCTGAGCGGCGTTATCGATCTGAAGTGTCTGGAGCTTTTCCTCCACCGTGATTCTCATCGCGTCAAGTTTCCCCTCGTTTGTCCGGGTCAGGTCCATTAGCTGCTGATTAAGCGTATCCCCAACGCTCCTCAGGGCGCCGGCCAGCTCCTCTCTGGACTGCCGCTGGGCATGGGCCGATTCTTCCCGATTTCGGGAAATCTCTTCCCTGACGGCCCTCTCCGTCCGTTCATAATTCCGTTCGATGATTTGAAGCGCCTCGTCAACAGCCCCCGCATTGACGGAAACTTTGCGGAAAATCAGAACCAATTGAAGAATCACCCCGATCGCCGCCAGAACAAGTACAATAATAAGGGCATTGTTTATCATGAGCTCAATTCCTGATGTCTTTCAGTATGTTATTGCCATGGGCAGCCTATTCCCCTGACATCCCTGAGCTGCCGCGAAGAAATCCTGGTCAGGGCGCACCGCAGGCGGCCTAACAGAAATTCTGGGTGATCAGCACCTTGTCATCCGGTGAAACGGCGATTCCAATACCCTCCGTTTTCCAGAACGGCTGAAGGATATTCTTCCGATGTCCCGGGCTTTTCATCCATCCGGAAACAGTGGACCGGGCAATCTGTTCCAGGCTGTTCCAGTCATAAACAGTCCGGGTTGCACCCAAATTTCTGATGTAGGTGACGGAATCATAAAGATTGTTCTGAAAAAGATTTTCTCCTCCAAGGGTATAACGGCCTTTGCCCATCGGGATTCGACAGGCGAAGCCCCGCCGCGTGTACCGGTGCTCAAAATTCCGTCCTTCAAGATCGTAATGGCTGAAATAGTTTTTCGAAGCCATGTCTCGACTGTGAAGCCGGGCGATCCGGTTGAGTTCGGAGCTCCAGTCCAGAGAATTCAAACCCCGTTTTTTCCGCTCCTCGTTGACGAGCTCATGGATCCTTTTTTCCAGGGCTTCAAGGCGTATGGCCGGTTTTGCCGCATCCGGTTTTTTCGCGAAGGCCTCCGCGGCGTTTCCTGATCTTCCGCTCATCAGGCTGAAGGACAGGATCGCAGAAAGACAGATGACGAGATAAACTGTCAAAAAGGCGGGAAGTTTTATTATTCTGAAGAGATCGGTCAGAGTTTGATTCATTAGCGTTGTCTTTCTGCAGCAGAGATTTGCCTCATTTCCGCGTCGATGTGACAAGCAGAACCTCAACAGGATCACCAACATTCATCGACAGCAGGACACGGGCGTTTCCGCTGTTTGCCGCGATTTCCAAAAACCCGTGGCTGCCCGCCAGAGCCAGCAGCACTCCGGAGGGAACATCTTCATAAGTCTTTTTCCCGGGGATTTCAAGATCGGCTGTCTTGATTTTCCACATCTTTCCTGCGACGAGGCTTCCGGGAATATTCGTAACCAGGTTGCCGAAAGCGTCGGCATACTGAATATTCCCGGAAAATCCGCCTTCAGTTTCCGCCCAGGCGGGAAGTTCCAGACGAACCAGCGTGTCGGGATCAATGGGCGTACCCAGCCTGGAGAGGGCTGCCCCTGAAGCCAGATGCGCGGCCGCGGGGGCGAAGATATCCCGCCCATGAAAGGTGAACTCGGGACGCACTGACAGCCAGAATTCGGATCGATCCAAAGCCACGGCGCTTTTCACGACCTTCTGCTGAAGAAGCCCGGTGAAAATCCCATTGTCAGGCCCGACCAGAACAGCCTCGGCCAGCGCGATGGCCACGGCCCTTCTCTCCGTACCCACTCCCGGATCGACAACAGCCACATGGATGGTTTCCTGCGGAAAGAAGGGGTAAGCCGTAAGCAGACAGAAACCGGCCGCCCGGATATCCTGTGGCGGGATGCCATGGGTCAGATCGATAATCCTCACGTTGGGAGCAATGCCGGCAATAACGCCCTTCATGACGCCCACATAGGCATCCCGAAGGCCGAAGTCCGTCAGAAGGGTGATGATCCGGCCGGGCGACTTCTTACTCATGCGCCTTGAATTTCCTTCCTTGTTCCGTTTTTTTTCGCAGTTCACAGAAAGCAGATCCTGCATCAGAAGGAAGCGAATCGGAACAATCCCGATGAAATAGAAAAAGTAATGGAAATTTAGATAAAAAAAGTGTTATTTTCAATAACTATCTGCTAGGCCGGAGAGGTTGATTTATCCATTCAAAAGTCCTGTTTACTCAGGACGTTTTTTATTGGGCGGGTTTGCACTTTTATTATAACCCTTCGAATGAATCGTCGACCCTCCTGCAGGGAAAATGCATGAACACCAAATGTGGAGGTTTGAATGAACACATTTTTTAACAAACGGGTCCTGGGCGCGGTTTGTCTTTTCACCTTCCTGTTCCTATTGTGTTTTTCCGGCGACAGTCAGGTTTCCGCCCTGGATCGCGGCACTTACAAACAGCTCAAAGTATTCAGTGAAGTGCTCGATATTGTGGATAAAAATTATGTGGAAGCTGTCGATTCCAAGAAACTGATCCAGGGAGCGATCAACGGGATGATGAAGGTTCTGGATCCCCACAGCGCCTTCATGACAGAAGAAATGTACAGGGAGCTTGAGGTGGAAACAAAAGGATCCTTCGGCGGAATCGGCATTGAAATCACGGTACTGAAGGATGTGCTGACCGTCGTGTCCCCCATTGAAGACACCCCGGCTTTTCTGGCCGGCGTCAAGGCGGGAGATCAGATCATCAAGATCGACGGCCAACCGACCAAAGATATTACTATTATGGAGGCGGTCACCAAACTTCGCGGTCCCAAGGACAGCAAGGTCACCATCACCATCATGAGGGAAAGCCTTCCGAAACCCAAGGACATCGTCATCACACGGGCCATTATTCAGATCAAAAGCATCAAGTCCAGAATGCTGGAGGACTCGATTGGCTATGTCCGCATTTCCTCCTTCCAGGAGAGAACAGCCGACGACCTGAAAAGGGCGCTTCAGGAACTGCGGGGAAAGCAAACATCTCCCCTGCGGGGACTTGTCCTGGATATGCGGAATAATCCCGGTGGTTTGCTGACCCAGTCGATCGAGGTTTCCGATGCCTTTTTAAGGGCAGGAACGATTGTCTCCACGAAAGGACGGATCAAGAGCGTGGAAAGCCGGGCCGTCGCGAAAGACGACGGCAACGAGGTGAATTGTCCTATCGTTGTGCTCGTCAATGAGGGAACGGCCAGTGCCGCGGAGATCGTTTCCGGTGCGCTTCAGGACAATGGGCGGGCTTTGATTCTAGGCACCCAGACGTTCGGCAAGGGCTCCGTGCAGACCGTCATTCCCCTTGAAGAAGGCGCCGCATTGAAATTGACGACGGCCAAGTATTATACCCCTGGAGGGCGCTCCATCCAGGCCGAGGGCATAACCCCTGACATCACCGTAAAGTATATCAAACCCGCGGAAGAGAATGGCGAGGGAAACAACGCAGTCAGGGAACGGGACCTTAAAGGCCATATCAAGGGTGTCGACAATGAAACAAAGAAACCGCTGGAACTGCAGAAACGGGTTTTTGATGACGTGTCCCAGGACAATCAGTTAAAGGCGGCCGTAGATATACTGAAAAGCTGGGACGTTTTTCAGGGTTCCAGAAAGATATAGAATAAGGTAAGCGGATTGCATCATAAAAAAAAGAATCCATCTCGACAGAATAACAGAGAAGGGACAGGTTTTATAAAAAATCTGAAACGTTCGCTCATTCTGTTGATCCTCATCGTTGCGGGGGCGATTTTTTACGAGGTCTATTTCGATCGCCCGCAGGAAGAAACAAGGCCGCCCGAGATCACCCGATCCATCCCGGAGCATCGCGGTGAAAAGCATCGGATTGAGCCCGGGGAAATTCCGTTGCCGGTTCCGGAAAGACCGGTTACGGAAGCACCCGGAACGGAAAAACCTGTACCACCACCAACTGAAAAAGCAACCCCGACCACGAAGGCGCCGAAGGAACGCGTCTCCGGGTTGCGGATTGCAATTCTCATCGACGATATAGGAGCAGATCTATCCCCGGTGAAAAATCTTCTGAAGATTGAAGCTCCGATCAGTTTCGCTGTTCTGCCTCACATGCCCCGCGGGGCTGCGGCAGCCGACATGATCCATAAAGCGGGCAGGGACGTCCTTCTCCATCTGCCGATGGAACCACGGTCTTATCCAAAGGAAAAGCCCGGCCCCGGGGCTCTTCTGACGACGATGGATGACTCGGAGCTTCGAAAGGTCCTCACCGGAAATCTTGACGCCGTTCCTCACATTTCCGGAGTCAACAATCATATGGGCTCCCTGTTCACGGAAGATGAAGAGAAACTGGCCATTGTCATGGCAGAACTCGAAAAAAGAGGGCTTTTTTTCATCGACAGCCGGACGACACCGTACTCAAAGGCCGCAAAGGTTTCTCAGGACATCGGGATTCCCTTTGCCTCCAGACGGATTTTCATCGACAATGGGCAGGATTATACAAAAACATGTCAAATCCTGCTGGATGTCCTCAATAAAACGAAAGACGGGAATTCCACCCTGCTCCTCATTGGCCATCCTTACCCCAATACCGTTTCGGCCCTGGCGAAGATTGTTCCGGAATTGAAATCCCGGGGGGTTGAAGTGGTTTCGGTGTCCAGCATGGTACGGTAAAAAGGCCGCTCGGCCGACAACCCTCAGACGTCTTGAATATCCCCTAAAGTCAAGACACTTTAACCGAAGGACTTATGTACAGGATTATAGTCAGGATTCTTCTTGTCTTCGTCTTCCTCGCCGCGGTGAGTTGCACGCAGGTTCGGCTGAAATCCGGGAAAGAGATCTCAGGCAGAGATCCGTCATCCTACACCGCCGGCTATCACTATACCCTGGGGGTTCTCTCCGCCCTGGATGGACGACTGGATGACGCTATTCAAGAACTGGAAACCGCGCTCCGGCATGATCCCCTTTCCTCTCACCTCATGAAGGAACTGGCTTCGCTCTATGTTGAAAAGGGTGACTTCAGAAGAGCCGTCGATCTCTGCAAAGAATCCCTTGTCCACGATCCCGATGACGCGGATGTCCATCTCATCCTCGGGAATCTCTACATCAACATGAAGGACTATAAAAATGCCATACGATCCTACCGGAAGGTCATTGAAATCGATCCGAAGAATACCTCGGCCTATCTTTACCTGGGAACGCTCTATGCCGAAACGGAGCGTTATGATAAAGCCGTCGACATGTATTCCCTACTGCTGAAAAATGATCACGATAACGTCATGGGAACGTACTACATGGCGAAGGTTCTGGTTGAACTGAGGCGCGAAAGCGAGGCGGAACAATATTTCAAAAAAACCCTTCTTCTAAAGCCATCACTGGAATCGGCACTGATCGATCTTGCACTGCTCTATGAAAGGCAGAAAAAACTCGAACAGGCTGTCAGCATCTATAAGGACTTTATTCAACGTTATCCCGAACAGGTCGGCATCCGGCTAAGACTAGGGGAATTCTATCTGCGCCAGGGGAATTATCAGGCAGCGGAAGCTGTCTTTCGTGACAGCCTGACGATTGACGATTCCAATAAGGACGTCCATTTTACCCTCGGATTGCTCTATTATGAACAGCAGAGATATGACCGGGCCATTGAGGCCTTTCAGAAGGCATTGAAACTGGCGCCGTCCGATCAGAAGATCTATTATTTTCTGGCTTCCGTCTATGACGAACAACAGGAAAATGACAAGGCGATGGATACCTATGGGAAGGTTGCTCCGGATTCGGAATGGTATGGCAACGCGCGCATCCGGATGGGGATGCTCCTCAGAGAGGAGGGGCGGATCGATGCCGCCATCAGCCTGATCCGGGAAACCCTTTCCACAGAGGCGAAAGCTCCAAACCTTTACGCCTACCTGGGCTCCCTTTATCAGGAAAAGGCGCAGTATCCGGAAGCCGAAAATCTTCTTAAAGAAGGCTTGAAGGACTTCCCCCGAAGCGAGGAACTCCATTACGGGCTTGGGGAAGTTTACAGTAAAATGGATCGATTCGAGGACAGTATAAAAGAGATGAAGCGCGTCCTGGAAATCGATCCGGAACATGCAGAGGCCCTCAATTTCATCGGTTACAGTTATGCTGAACGGGGGATTCATCTTGCGGAGGCCGAAAAGCTGATCCGACAGGCACTGATCCTGAAACCTGACAACGGATACATCCTGGACAGCATGGGCTGGGTGTATTTCAAGCAGAACAGGATCGAACAGGCGATCCGTTATCTCAAGGAAGCCGATAAACGGATTCCCGATGATCCTACCATCGCTGAACATCTTGGTGACGCCCTCCGGAAGGCCGGACGGTTCCAGGAGGCTCTGGATGCATACAGACGGGCGCAGAAATATGCTCCGGAAAACAGTCAGCTCCGGCAAAAGATCGAGCAACTGCGCCGTTGAACGGCCGTGGGGTAAATTTTCTCTTAATATGTACATAATGACTGTTTCAAACAAACCCAATGATGAATTCAGGGCAGGCAGGGACAACGGATCCGGAAGCCGGCTGTGTCGGTTCCTTGTCCTTTCCGGTTTCCTGGCACTGCTGATGTTTTCAGGCTGCACCCTGACGCCGGCCGTAAAGCCTGTGTCTCAGGATATTCCCCTTTTTTCCCCACAGGCCCGATGGCAGCAGCTCATGGAAGAAGAAAAAAATCCTCAAGCCTTGAAGGCTCTGGCCAGGATCGATCTGACCACATCTTCCGGCCGCTACCCGTTGAAGATCGCCTTTCTGCTGCAGTATCCGGAACGTCTCCGCATGGAGTCCCTTCCCCTCTTCGGTCCGCCGGATTTCTATCTCACCATTGAGAATGGAGAATTGAAAGTCTTTCTGCCGCAGGAAGGCAAATATTATATCGGAACGCCATCCCCGGTGCAGCTTGCCTCTTTTCTCCCTTTTATTTCCCCTCATTTTCAGTTGTCCGACATGCTTGCCCTGCTGCGGGGAGCCATTCCGCTGATCCGGGATAAGGATATCATCCTGAAAGGGTTTCAGGAAAAGGAAGAATACCGCCTGGAAGTTTACAGAGGAGAGGAGAAAGCCCAGGTTTTCTGGCTGAAGCCGATATCCAATCAACTTGTCCGGGCTGCCCGGTGGGGAAATAACGGAGAACTTTTATATTCGGTACGATTCGAGGCTTATGGCGGCCTAAAGAAGGCGCCCGGTTTTCCGGCAAGAATATCGGTTACGACGGGCTCTCCTAATCCCACAACGCTGAAGCTGAGTTACACGGATATCGAGTTTCTTCAGGAAATTCAGCCGGAATTGTTTTCTCTTGAAATCCCTCCCGGCATTGAACCATTGAGGCTGAACAGGCAATAAAAATAATGATCCGGTAATAAAAAAGACGCAACGGATCAAGGTCTGCTGCGTCTTTTTTATTGGACTTTTTATCCCGGCTTCGGCTGTGGCCGCACAGGCAGCGCCGGCATTTGAATTATTTGATTTCCAGGAGTTTAGCCCGCGCCGTTCTCGCCTGGCTTGTGTTGGGATAATCCTTGATGACCTGCTGAAAGATCAGCCTGGCGCTGGCCTTATCCTCCAGCATCAGAAAGCATAAACCCTGTTTGAAAAGGGCATTTGCCGCCCGATTTCCATCAGGATAGTTCTTGATTACTTTTTCGTATTCCAGAATGGCCTTTTCATATTTTTTTTCAAAGTAGTAGGTTTCACCAATCCAGAACTGGGCGTTATCGGAATAGCTCGTTTTGGGATTGGCCTTCAGATAATTCTCGAATTCAGTTCTTGCCTTCTCATATTTGCCTTCCTTGAAGAAAGAATAAGCGGCTGCATACTGATCTTCCCTGCTGGTCGTCTTTGCCTTCACGTTGTCTTTAGCCTTGGTTCCGTTGCTGGCAGCCGCATGGCCATTTTTGTCGCCGATTGCAAGAAAGGTTTCCAGAAAGTTCACCTTCTGGGAAAGTTGATCCAGTTTTTCTCTGATTTCCTTGTTCTCGTCATCCTTCTTGCCGGCCTTTCCGTTCAGAGACCCGACTTCCTTTCGCAAAGACTCCGCCTGGCCCCGCACCTGCTGGACCTGTTCCCGAAGTTCAGAGAGATCGGCGCCCATATTCGCCTGACTTTTCCGCAGACCTTCCACGGCGGCGTCAACGTCTTTCCTCAAGACGGCAATGTTCGAATCGGCGGCCGTCACTTTTTCACTGACGATCTCAATTTTCTGATTCAGATCAGTCTGCGTTCTGTTCAAATCTTTCGTGGTGGCGCAGCCTGAAAAAATGACCAGACCGACCGCCACGGCAAGCAATCCAAAGCTTTTCAAAGGACCTCCCTCCGCACCTTATTATTTCGGAGTGACTACGAAATGAGCCCTTCTGTTTTTGGCCCGGGCTTCTTCAGTTTCCGCAGGATCGAGAGGCATTTCCTCCCCGTAGCTGATGGTTTTAATCCGTGATCTGTCGATGCCCAATGCAACAAGGAATCTCATTGCCTCCGCGGCACGCCGTTCACCGAGGGCCAGATTGTATTCCGTCGTACCCAGGTCATCACAGTGACCTTCAATCACCAGGGAATAACCGGAATGTGCGGCAAGCCAGGCCGCGTGTTTCTGCAGAATTTCTCTGGACTCGGGGGTCAGGCTGGATTGATCGAATTCGAAATTGATGTCCACGAGCACCTCGCCCGCCCTGGCAGCAGCCTCTGCGGCAGCTTTCTCGGCCGCGGCCTTTTCTCCTGCCAGACGTTCCCTTTCCTGCTGTTCTTTCAAGGCCTGCTCTTTTAAAGCCTTCTCCCTGGCCGCCAGTTCTTCCGGAGTGAGACCCGGCTCAGTTGCCGGCTTCACCTCGGCGCCTGCCGCTTTTTCAACAGCAGCTTCCCCCTCCTGAAGAACCTGCTTTTTGGCACAGCCTGTCGTAAATACAAAGGCCAGACATAGAACGCAGGCGAACATCACCAGTTCTCTCAATCTCATCCTCATCCTCTTTTTCTCCTTTCTTCATGCTTCACAACAACCATCCTTAAAAATACCGCGTCTTTCCCGCACTCCGGACGAAATGCACACAACAGTGGAAATTTAAATCACAGTCCGTCAAAGAAGGTCAACCCTAAATTCCAAATATTTTTTATTTTTAGACAAATCAATGTTTTACATACCAACCCTGCCCTGTTGCCGTGAAAACCTCGGCAGCATTCCTATCTTAAAGCCTGTTTCAGCCTGGGCGACCAGGCGGGCCCCAGGCAACGATCGGTGCTTTCATAAAGAGTCCGCACTTCCAGCGTATTGGCATTGAGAATATTGATCCGACTGCGGCCGCCGCTGCGGAGGCTGAATGTCAGGAATCGACCGTCGGGAGACCAGGAAGGAAATTCATGATCGCCCGCTCCGGAGGTCAATTGCCGGACATTGCCGCCATCCTCGTCAATCGAGAAAATCTGATAACCGTTCCCGACCTTCCCCTCATAGGCAATCTTCCCCCCCCGGGGCGACCAGGCAGGAGTTGTGTTGTAATTTCCCGAATAGGTCAGTCGACGGACATCCCCGCCATCCGCGTTCATGACATAAATCTGCGGCGAACCGGAAATGTTGGAGACAAAGGCGATCCTGCGCCCATCGGGAGACCAGACGGGAGAGACGTCAATCGCTGAATTGCGGGTCAGTCGACGCACCTGACCGCTGCGCACATCCATGACGTAGATTTCTTCATTTCCGTCCTTGCTCAGGGTCAGAAGCAGACTCCGTCCATCGGGAGACCAGGCTCCGGGAAGATTGAGTCCCTGGAAACTGACTATTTTCTTCAAACCGCTGCCGGAGGGTGATACGACAAAGATATCCGGTTTCCCGTCGCGATAGGAAGAAAAAGCAAGATAACGTCCATCAGGAGACCAGCGCGGTGAAAGGATCAGGGAAGGACTGCCGGCTACCCGGGCAAGGTCCCGGCCGTCGATCTGCGAACCGAACCCTACAGTGTGGAGGCTTGAAGAACGACCCTGACGGACAACAAAGGCGATCCGCGTATCAAAGAAACCTTCCCCACCGGTCAGAAGCGAAAGGACTTCCTGAACAAAGCGGATCACCATGTCCCTGCGGTCTTCAAATCCTCCGGTATACTGCTTTCCCATCAGCTGACGCCCCTGCACAATGTCGATAAGGCGGAATTCCGCGACCAGCTGTGTCCCCCGGGAAGAGAAGCCGCCTTGAATCAGATATTCCGCACCAAGACTTCGCCATTCCCCGTAGGCCGCCTGCGCTTGGACTGCTCCGGTCTGACTTTGATCACGCGGTCCGCCCGTCCTGTTCAGAATATTGAAATACCCGGTCAGATCAAGGGTTTTGCGCACAGCGCCGGGAAACCAGGACGAGAGATCCGCATGGCCCTGATTGCCGTTCAGAGGCGCAAAATCGGCAACGGCAATCGGGATTTTCTGAAACGCCGGGGAATCGATGTCGATATAAACCTTCCCCCAGACGGATCGAACGACAAAGGGCATAGCGCACAAAGCGACCGCGCAGAAAAGGAGCAGCACCCCCATCCCGCGTCTTACACCGCACATTCCATCCGGCCGCTTCCTCTGCTCCCCCGCCTTTTCTTTCTCTGGAATCATGCTTTTCCCCGTTTCCTGCGACTGATCCAAAGTCGCTTTTCGTCGCCGGCTTCGGTGCCGGTCTTCTGTCGTGTGATCCATGCGGCAGCATCGCTTTCTTTCTGCCGCCCTTTATCCCTCTTGCAGTATTGTGTCTGGTGTTGGCTACCTCAGTTCGGATGAATGAAAACGGATGCCCATTTCGATGCCTTCCTCTCCTGTTCCTTCCGGCAATGGAGGAAAGGGACTCGCCTTGCGGACGGCGCGCATTGCGGATTCGTCGAAATATGAATTCCCGGAACGCTGTTCGAAGCTGATCCCCTCAACCGCTCCGCTGCGGAGAATCCGGACATGAATCACCGCCTCGATATTCTGCCGCGGGAGCAGATCGGGCGGCATGGACCAGTGCCTTTTGATCCTCATCCAGATGGAGCCATAATAGGCCTTCATCCGGGCTCCGAGTTCAGCATCACCAACCGCACCGGCAGGACTCCCGCCAATCGGAGAATCGGAAGTTATTCCCCCGCCGGGATAGGCCGGGGCAGAGGCCTGCTTCTGCCCTGCTGATTCCACCCGCCGGCGAATCTCTTCTATGGCTTTTCCTAAGGCGCCATCCTGTCTTTTCATCGGTTCCACCTTCCGGACCGGCACCGGTGAAAGGGAAGCCGGTTCGCTGCGGGAAACTTTTCCCTCCGGCTTCGCCGGCGCCGCCGGCAGAGTCGCAGGCTCAGGTTCAGGAATGTCTGCCAGTTCCTTCGCAAGTTCCCTTGAAGAATTACCGCCATCCATGCGCAGATCCGCGGAGCTGACCAGACTGACGGCATAATCGGGACCAAAGGTCAACTTTGGTGATGAGGCTTTCGGAACGCAAACGAAGAACAGCGACAGGGCAAAGGCATGGAGAAGGAGAGAGAGAACAAGCATGCGCCGCAGGCCTCCCCGATCCTCCCGGGATAACCCGAACGCGCGGTCAACGGTCATTTTACTTCCTCTGGCGGTTCGGTAATCATGCCCAGTTTATCGATGCCTGCTTTCCGGACTTCCGCCATGACCTCAACAACGAATCCATAAGGGATGGCTCTGTCCGCCCGCATATAAAGTTCCCGGTCGAGGCGGTTGGCAAAGACACCCTCCAGCCGGGGACCCAGCTCAGTCAGGGGAATTTTTGTCTTGTTCACAAAAATTTCCTTTGCGCCGTCAATGGTGAGAACGACTTTTTCTTCATTGACGTCAACGCTCCGGGATTTCACTTTGGGAAGGTTCACATCGATGCCCATCTGGAGCATCGGCGCTGTAACCATGAAGATGATAAGCAGAACAAGGACGACGTCCACCAGGGGAGTGACGTTGATTTCCGCCATGGGCCGCCCGTCGGTAAAAGATCTTTTTCGCGAGTAACGCATATTGAATACTGAAACCTCCAAACTTTCAGTTTTCAGCCTTTAATATAATAGCGTTCGACAATGTTGATCAATTCTGACGCGAAGTGATCCATTTCCAGAGTCATGAGTTTGACGCGATTCAGATAGTAATTATAGAAAATAACCGCCGGAATTGCCGCGGCAAGCCCCGCCGCCGTCGCGATCAGAGCTTCGGAAATGCCCGGCGCGACAACCGCCAGGGTGGCCGACCCCTGAAAACCGATACCGCGGAAAGTATCCATGATCCCCCATACCGTCCCGAACAGGCCGATGAAAGGACTTGCGCTGCCGGTGGTGGCGAGGAACCCCAGTGCCGTTTCCAGTTTGGTGGCTTCCGCACTGCATGCCCGATTCAGCGCCCGCTCCACATTATCGAGGCCCTTGATTTCCGGGCTCGGGACGGCATCATCACGATCCCGGAAAGACGCCCCCTGGGTTGCCTTTGCAAAATTAACAAGCTCCGCATAACCGGAACGGAACACCCCGGCAAGAGTCGAAGAGGAATATTTTTTGGCCTCCGGAAGGACATCCGCCAGATTGCTGCATTTCATATAGGCATCGAGAAAAAGACTGTTTTCCGCGTTGACCTTTCGGATACTTCGATACTTGGTCACAATGATGGCCCAGGAAACGACGGAAAACAGCAGCAGGACAAGCAGCACAAACTGAACGAGAAGACCCGCGTCCATGACCATGCTTAGCACACTGCCGTGCAATTGCCCTCCCAGATCAACGGTGTTGACCGATGCAAGTTCTTTCACTTTTTACTCCCTGTAAACAAATATTGGCATGGAGGCTATTGTCTAATGAAAAAAGGAGGCCTTGTCAATATGCCATTTTCCAGCGGCATCCTTACCGACCCTTTATCCTGCCCCGATTTCATAATCGTTCCGGAGGAAAGGCCACCACATCATCGATGAACGCACGATCCGTCATCAGCATCACCAGCCGATCGATCCCCAGGGCAATGCCCGTCGAAGGGGGCATTGCGGATAGTGCGCGCAGAAAACGCTCCGGCCAGGGATAGGGGCTTTTGCCGAGAGCACGGCGCTGCTGCTGTGCTTCCTCGAAGCGGCGGCTCTGTTCAACGGGATCGATCAGTTCGGAAAAGGCATTGGCCAGTTCGATTCCGGCAAGGTACAGCTCAAACCGCTCGGCCAGAGAGGGATCATTCGGTTTCGCCCGTGCCAGGGCGGCCAGTTCAACAGGATAATCGTACAGAAAGGTCGGTCGTTCTATCCCCAGTCTGGATTCAATCCGGGAGACGAGAACTTCGTCAAAAATGTCCTCCGCCAGGGTTTGCCGGGCCGATATCCCTCCATAACGCAGAAAGGCTTCGTTCACGGACAGCCGCTCCCACGGAGCTGACAGGTCGATGCGGCTCCCCTGGAAGGTGATCTCCTCTTTCCCGTACAGAGTAACGGCAAGAAAGCGCAGCAGGGCTTCGCACTCCTCCATGAGAAACAGGTAATCCTTTCCTTGAGCATACCATTCAAGGAGAGTAAATTCAGGGAGATGGCGTGTCCCTCGTTCCGCCTCGCGGAAACAGCGGCAGATCTGAAAAAGTCTCGGATATCCGGCGGCAAGCAGCCTTTTCATGCAGAGTTCCGGCGAAGTCTGCAGGTACTGGAAGCCACAGGCGATGGCATCGATGTGCGATTCCGGAGCCGGGGCTGGTATCAGAATGGGCGTATCCACCTCCAGATAGTCCCGTTCCCGGAAAAACCGGCGTATGCTGTGAAGAATTTCCGCCCGGAGCCTCAGGGTCTCCCGTTTTCCGGCCAGCCTCCAGCCTTCATCATAGCGGGAATCTTCCCCGGTGAGTTTTTTTGGGGATAGATCCGTCAGGGAGGGTTTGCAGAAGAAAGCGTCCGCCATGTCCGGTTATCAGCCCTTGACCCGGGTCAGATATTCGCCTGTCCGGGTATCCACGCGGATTTTCTCCCCCTCTTCGATAAAAGGAGGCACCATGATCTGATAGCCCGTCTGAAGGGTAACCGGCTTGGTGTTGCCGGAAACCGTGTCTCCTTTGGCCCAGGGGTCGGCCTTGGTGACGACCAGATCGACAAAATTGGGCAGGCTGATTCCCAGGGGTTTGTCCTCGAAAAGAAGGATTTCCACTTCGAGATTGTCAATGAGAAAATGGGCGGCGTCCCCCACCTGATCGGCGGTGAGAAAGATCTGCTCATAGGAGGTGTTGTCCATGAAACAATATCTGTCTTCTTCTGTGTAAAGGAACTGCATCTTCTTTTCCTGGAGATCAGCTGCTTCGAAGTTATCCACCGACCGGAAGGTGCGTTCGAACTGGTTGCCCGTAATCATGTTCTTCAGTTTACAGCGATACAGGGCCTGACCTTTACCGGGTTTGACAAAGTTGAATTCCGTGATGATATAAGGATCTCCCTCAAGCTTGATTCTCAAATTTTTTCTCAAATCACTGGCGCTGTACATAGGATGTCTCTCCTCAAAATTTTGGGATTTTTAACAACTTTTTATTCCTGAATACGATGTGCCGCTTCTTAATTCATTTCCAGCCCCTTGTCAAAAAAATGTTATGTCTTCGGGATAGTTCAGGATATGTCGGAATCAGCGAGCAGGGAGAAGGTCTGGAGGGGCATTTTTCCTTTGCCGCCGGGAACATCGATGACATAACGGGGCAGGCAGAGGCCGGAAGTCTGACGGGAAATCCGCTCCATCATTTCCATGCCCTTCCAGAAATCGACCCGGAAATGATCGGCGCCCCGCACGGGATCACACTGAAACAGATAATAAGGCCGCACGGAAATACGCTGCAACCCGTACAGAAGTCTGCGCATCGTCTCATAATCGTCGTTGATTCCCTTAAGGAGTACCGACTGGTTGGAAACGGGAATCCCGGCATCCACCAGCCGTTCACAGGCCTCAGCGGATTCGGGCGTGATCTCCCGGGGGGAGTTGAACTGCGTGTTGAACCACAAGGGACGATGCTTCCGCAGAATGCGCACCAGAGGAACAGTGATCCGCATGGGCAGGACAACGGGAATCCGGCTGCCGATGCGCAGAACCTCCACATGGGGAATGGCCCGCAGAGCCCCGAGAAACTCGTCCAGCACTTTCTCAGGCAGCGTCAGAGGGTCGCCCCCGGAAACAATGACCTCACGGATTCCCGGCGTCGCGGCTACATAATCGATCATGGCCCGCAAAGGGGCCCTGTCCGCCGCACCCGCTTTCCATCTTCGCTTGCGGTTGCAATGCCGGCAGTACATCATGCACTTCGAAGTCGCCATGATCAGGCAGCGATCAGCATAGCGATGGATCAGCCCCGGAACGGGCATATCCCTGGATTCCTCGAGGGGATCGTCCACTCCCCCCAGGGAAAACGAAACCTCCCGGGGGTCGGGAACGCACTGAAACCGGATGGGATCATCGGGATCCCCCTCTCGAATGAGGGAAAAATAGTAAGGCGTAATGGAAAAGGGGTAAGTCCGGATCACGGCCCGCAACGATCCGGCCGCAATCGGCGCCTCCTTCAGCAATTCGGCAAGCTGTCTGCCCGACCGTATCCGGTTTCTGACCTGCCATCGCCAGTCCTTCCAGTCCGCATCGTCCACATCTTTCCAGGGTCCGCGTCCGTCCTTATTGATATCCGCACCGACGATTGCGCTTTTGACCTTCTTCTTATTCTTTATAATATTTTACACCCCATCTCCACGGGCACCATGGGAACGCCTTAATATCTGAATTAAAAAACATTAAGCTCTGAAGCTTCTCCCTCTGCTGAACATCAACTAAGGGAATCCGTTCATGCGGCGCTCGGTTCATCGAGATGCCTGTCCTTTTTCAGATCGCATCTACAGGGCATGTCTGAAAGTAGTGTCAATCCATCGTTTTTCAGAAAATCTTGCAGTTCGACTCCCCTTAAAGGATTTTACAGGCAAGTTGTCTCCTGAACTTCAAATTCCCGTCCTTTAAGAGACAGACTCCGATCAATCAGCAGTATTCTGCCTGATAGATCTTCCTTCCCTCTCCCATCTACTCCGCTATTTAGTCTTTTCTGAACCGCCCAAACCGATGAACGGGACAGCTCCCGCCCCGGTAACCTGCGGCATGATTCCGTTCCATTTCTCTATTGCTTTGAGATTGGCCTCTATCCTTCTGAGCTCGATCAGATCAGCGGAAATGTTGGCCCGCTGCAGCCTTAAGGCTTCCGCCTCCGCTTTTGCCGCGGCAACCTTCTGATCCGCTTCTATTTTTATCCTCTCCAGATCTCTCTTCGCCTTCAGCGCCAGCTGCTCCGCCGTCTGCTTTGCTTCGATCGCTTCCATGAATCCTTTGGAAAAGCTGAAGCCGACAATGGAGAAGGCATCGACGGAGATATTATTCGCAAGAAGTCTGTCCGTGAGGGCCGCCTTCATGGCGTCGCTTACTGCCGGCCTCTTTGTGATAAGCTCCTCTGCGGTGTACTTGGCGGTGACGGCTTTAACCACTTCTTGAACGGCGGGGTCTATGATCCTCTCCTTGAATGCAAGACCGATGGTCTGATAGACAATATTCGCCTTATCGGGAATGATATGGTAATTGAGTGCGACCGTCGAACTCACATCCTGAAGATCCGACGATGCTGCGGCAGCCTCGGATTCTGACTTCTGTACCTTCACGTCCACGGGAATGACCGTTTGCATGATGGGAATTCTGAAGTGGAGGCCTTCACCCAGGACCGTATCCTGGACGGCGCCGAAATTGAGCACAACGCCTCTTTCGCCGGCTCCGATCTGAACGAAGGGACGGAAAAAAAGGATAACTGCGATGATGATCCCGACAACCACCGCAAGAGGCATCTTTTTCGTTACCGACCTTAATGTTTCCTTCATCCTGTAAATTTCTCTTTCATCCATTAAAATTCCTCCCCGTTTTCTGATTTAAAAAAAGGCCGCCCCGGAGAATTACCCCCTGGTGGTGGCCCGGCCACTCTAAAACTGCCCTTCAGCGGCACAACGCACCCCTGAACCCTTAGAACCCTGAATGGTCCCCTTTTCTTTTATGAATGTCGCACGGAGTATATTTTCTTTGCCATCCAAAAGTCAAGTCAGAGTACAAGTCAAGGTGCACATAAAAAAAATCCTTATCCCTGCCGTCAGTTCCAGCACGACGAAAAAAGAGACCAGTCAGCATTGCTGATATTCAACATGTCCGTCAGATTGCACTGGAGTGAGTCCGCAGCAGCATCTCCATCATCACGGAAGTCACGGAATTCTGAAAAATTCGCCCGGCCGGCTCCCGGACAGGTCGAGTTTCATCTCTCAGGATGACGCCAATGGGAATTCGTTCCCCCCAGATCCCGGCGATCTCCAGGGCTTCCCGGCGATCTTTTCCGGGAACGTCCAGCCGATAAACCCTCTGCCGGTAATAAGCAAAGGTGTTGACCTTATTGAAAGTGACGCAGGGCTGAAGAATATCAACGACCGCCGTCCCCCGGAAGCGGATGGCCTCTTTAAGAAGCTCCTTCAGGTGATCCTTTTCACCGGCAAACCCTCTGGCCACAAAGGGGGCTCCGACTGCGACAGCCACGGCCAGGGGATTGAGCGGCTCGTTTTCATTGCCCCGCGGATCCAGCATGTTCGCCGTGTTGCGGTCCGTGGTGGGGGAGCTCTGTCCCTTGGTCAGTCCATAGACCTGATTGTTGCACGTCAGGATCGTGATATCGAGATTCTTCCGCAGGGTATGGAGAAAATGGTTGCCCCCTTCCCCGTAATTGCATCCGTCTCCGGAAACGGCAATGACGGTCAGCTCCGGTCTGGCAAGTTTGATCCCCACCGCCGGCGGCAAAGCCCGGCCATGCAATCCGTTAAAATAATTCACTTTCAGATACTGGGGCATCTTTGCCGCCTGACCGATTCCGGAAGTCAGTACAATCTCCCGCGGTGGGATGGCCAGTTCCGTCAACGCGCCTTCCAGGGCATCGCGAATGAGAAAATTGCCGCAACCGGGACACCAGGCAATATCATTGATCTTCATCATTTTGTACCTCCATCTCCGGAAAGCCTGTTCATGACTTCGTCATAAAGCTCCTTTACTGAAAAGCACAATCCGTTGTACTTCAGGATCAGGTCGTCAGCCACCAGGGACAGCTCCCGTTTCAGGAGTTTCGCGAACTGCCCGGTAGCGTTGTTTTCAATGACGATAAGGCGCTTTCCCATTAGAGGGATGTTTTCGATCATCGCCGGGGTCAGAGGGTAAACCTGGGAAAAGTGGAGGGCGGCAACGGAACGCCCCTCGGACTGCAGCCGGGCGGCTGTCTCCTCCACGATTTCCTTGTTTGAACCCCAGCAGATCAGATATACGCCGGCATTCCGCTCCCCGAACAACGCAGGCGGCACAGCCTCTTCTTCCAGCAGACGGCCCTTCCGCAGGCGTTTATCCACCATCCGGACCCTCAGATTCAGATCTTCCGTAATTTTTCCCTCTTCCGTATGTTCGTCGGAATCCACCTTGACCAGGGCCTCGCTCAGCCCCGGATAGGTCAAGGGCGACAGGCCATCGGGCGTAAGGGCATAACGGCAATAAGAGTCATCGAAAACCTCGTACTCCCGGTTGTATACAGTCAGCTCGGGGCGGTTATCCAGCACTTGAATGGAATCCGCCAGATACTGATCCGTCAGGATAAAGACGGGGATCTGATACCGGTCCGCCAGTTCGAAGCTGCGGCGGGCCAGGGAGATCGCCTCTTCAATTGAGCCCGGGGCGTAGAGCAGACGGGGAAATTCTCCGTGCCCGGCATGGAGAATAAAATTCAGGTCTCCCTGCTCCGTGCGGGTCGGCAATCCCGTGGAGGGCCCGGGGCGCTGGGCTACAACCACGACCACCGGCGTCTCGGTCATACCCGCCAGTGAAACGGCCTCGGTCATCAAGGCGAAGCCGCCGCCTGAGGTCGCCACCATGGACCGCAGCCCGGCGTAAGACGCCCCCAGGGCGGTGTTGAGGGCGGAGATTTCGTCCTCGGCCTGTTCGAAATGCACGGGCATCTCAAGGGCAGCCCGGGTCAGATACATCTGCAGCGATGTGGCCGGGGTCATGGGATAGCCGGCAACAAACTGGCAGCCTCCCAGAAGCGCGCCGAATCCCAGGGCGGAATTCCCATCGAATTTTAATGTATTAACCGCCCGCGGCATCAGGGCGAACCGGCCGGCCATTTTCCAGCGTTCCGCAAAGTCCATCCCGGCCACCAGAAGAGCCATTTTCTCCTCTTCCTTCACCAGAGCCCCCAGGTTCTCCGACGTCACCCCCAGCACATTGAGAAGCAGGCCGACCAGGATGTTGTTGCTCATCTTAACATTGCGAAAGTGCTCTTTTGCCGCTTTTTCGATTTCCCGAATCCCGTCAATGGAGATGCAGATTCCATGGGCGCTCAGGTCCGCCCTGTGCAGCCTTTCCGTTTCTTCGTCCAACCCGACCACCACATCCCAGGGTTCGCCACTCAGGGCATGAACCGGTTCCTCCGCAACCCGGAACAGATGCTCGTTGTGACCCCCACGGATTCGGGACATGTAAAATTTGGTGGCAAAAAAATGATAACCCAGACGAAAGAGAAGATCCGTCAATTCATTTTCGATGGATGCCAGCCCCTGTCCGGCCTGCCCTCCAACTAAAAGATTGCATTCCATAAGCGCCTCCTTCGAGCAGACTCGAGCAGTCTGCCCTTTATCATGGCGATTTGCCCCTTGCACTCTGTTTGTTTTCCAACGAAAAGATCAGAATCATCGAGCGCATGGTCTATGAACTCCACGCCCCTGAACGCCCCCCTTGAAAACAGCCGGACAAGGGAAACGATTCCAGATTCCTGACCGAACTAACGGTTTAAAAACTCTATCATCAACCCATATCCGTTGTACAGAAACAACTTGGGCGAAGTATCAAAAGAATCCTGAAGGTTTTGATTGCTTATCCTTCTCGTGGACATTATATTTCCTGCCGTGAAAGAAACGGATCCTTTTAAAGTATAACCAATCAAGAACGGAATGGAAAAATCACAGTAAAAACTCCTGCGGCCGCATTTCTTCGAGTCCGCCGATCCAGCCTGACCTGGGTCCTGCGAAGAAAACGACGGGACTCCGGCGAAGTCCCGAATTGCGTTCCTGCTTTACGGAGAGCATTCACACTGGGATCGGCAACCAAGCCATTGCCGTGAATGAGGCGCTTGATATTTTGTTTGAAGAACCCGTCGAATCTTAGCCTTAGGGTGAAATGACAGAAGAAAAGAGAGGGAGCAAAGAAGAATGCCAATCCGAAAGGAACTGCTCGATATCCTGGTCTGCCCTCAATGCAGGGGAAAACTCGATCTGATTGAAAAGGAAAAGGCATTGACCTGCACAGGCTGCCGGCTTCTTTATGAAATCCGGAATGGCATCCCCGTCATGCTGACCGATCAGGCCGTCACGCAGGATAATGATCAGCCACGCTCTACCCCGCGATTGCCCTGAACCCGGCCTCAGTACAAGTCATCCAGGACAGAAGATTTCCGGATTATAGAAATTCGTTGACAAAATTCCGGGAATCCATCACTATTCGGCGCACTAAATTTAACAGAAGGCAAATATTTTGCTCTCTGCCGGAGGAGAAAATAATGTTTCAGGTTTCAGAAAAAGCAGGAGAGAAGCTCCAGGAGTTTCTGCAGAATGTGGCGGAGGTTCAGCCCGTCAGGCTGATGCTGACGGAAGGCGGCTGATCCGGGCTATCACTGGGCTTGGCTCTGGATGAGCTGCGCGACGGCGATGAAGAATTCCATGAACAGGGAATTACCTTCCTGGTCACCCGGGATCTGTTTGAACAGATCAAACCCGTTTTTGTAGATTTTGTCGAAACCGACAGAGGCTCCGGATTTCTCGTCACCTCCGCGCTGGATGACGGCGAAGGTGGCGGATGCGGGGGCACCTGCAGTTGCTGATTAAGAGAAATACCGGACGGGGCCTGCCGAAGCGGACGAAAGGCCCCGCCCGAAAACAAAGGCCGGGAAAATTTTGAAGCGTGACCATGAGAAACAATGACGATAAGGATGCCCTTCGAAAGTCCGCGGAAAACCTGCTGAATTCCGGACGGTACTCAGAAGCCGCCGCAGTGTACGGCTGTCTTGTCGAACAGTATCCCGAAGAAGAATCTTTCCTCCTGGCGCAGGCCTGGGCCTATCATGACAATGGACAGCGTGACGAGGCCATTGTCTGTTTTGAAAAGTTGTTTGCCGGCGAATTGAAGCGGAAGGTCTTTACCGGTTTCGCCTTTGATGAGCTGGTCCGTCTGTACAGAGAGGGCGGGCAGTATGACCGGCTGGTTTCGATCTGCAGGCAGGCGGTGGAAGCACAACCGGAAGAGCCCCCCCTGATCAGGGAACTGGGCTGCGCTTTTCTGACTGCGGGCATGGCCGACGAGGCTGTGGAGATCTTCGAAAAGATGACCGGTCTGGAACCGGATGCCCCGGAACTGTTCTGTCTGCTGGGCGATGCCCTGGTTGCCGCCGGACGCCTCGATTCCGCGGAAGAGGCATACCGGCAAGCCATAACCCTTGATCCGGAAGAAGCCTCCCGCTTCTGCCAGCGTCTGGCCAACGACCTTGCTGAAATCGGAGAACTCGGTCGGGCGGAAGAAATGCTGAACCGCAGTCTTGAGGCCCGTGCTGATGATCCCCTCTGCCTGATCCGTCTGGCGGAAATCCAGGTCAGGCAGCTGCACTGCGAGGAGGCGAAACGCAGCACGGAAGCCGCAGCCGCCTTCAATCCCCGTTTTGCAGCCGTTTATTACAATCGTCTGGGGCGCGCCCTTGCCGATGCGGGCCGCCACCGTGAGGCCGTCGAAATCTTCGACCGCGCCATCGCCCTGGAACAGGGCAACGCGTTCTATTATCTCTATCAGGCTGAGTCCTATGAAAAGCTGAATCTCCCGGAACAGGCAGAAGAAGCTCGTCGCAAGGCTGAAAGCCTGTCTCCTGCGCAGAAAAAATAATTCAACTTATTTTATTATTGATGAGGAAGCGGTTGTGCTTTCCAGCGGTGATGGACCCAGAACCACTGTTCCGGATGCTGCCTGACGACATCCTCGATAGCGCGGGTGTAACGCTGCGTGTTCAGAATAATATCCCGGTCATCGTCTCCGGATTTGATCCACTCTATTTCGGCTCCCACCTGCAGAATATATTTTCCATCCTCTTTCCGAATGAGAAAAGCCGGCAAGACCGGGGCTTCCGTAAGAAGCGCGATATGCGCCAATCCCGGTGAAGTGCAGGCAGGCCTGTTGAAAAACTGGACAAAACGGCCTTCCGGCGGTGAAACATTCTGATCGATCAGCAGCCCCACGGTTTTTTTATCTCTCAGGCATCGCAATATCCCGCGCATGGCTCGATTCGCGGGAGTGACCGTATTGCCTGTCGACGTCCTCACGGTGGAAACGATGTTTTCCAGCAGGGGGTTATCAAAGGGTCGATAGAGGATCATGATGGGCTCCCCGATGACGGCAAAAGCCGCTGCCATCAGTTCCCAGTTACCGAAGTGAGCCGTCACCAGGACCACCCCTTTATTTTTTGCCTTGGCTTTCCAGTAATTTTCCAGCCCCCGGACTTCCATGAATTCATTGATCCGGCTTGCGTTCAGAGAGGGAATGTCCACAAATTCGGCTGCCAGGATGCCGACGTTCCGGTAAACCCCCTTGGCAATCCGGACAACTTCGTCCATGGATTTTTCCGGAAAGGCGCGATGCAGATTATAAAGGGCGATCAGGCGTCTTTTCGGTACCAGGCAGTAAACAAGAAGGGCAATGCCGGTGAATAAGAATCTTCTCACCGACAGCGGAATCGATTTTAATATAAGCAAAACAACGGTGTGAGACTGTAACTTCTTCATCTATTGTTATTTTGGAAAATTCAACGATACATAGTTGAAATGATTTCTTTCATATTACAGGGGATGTTTCTTGGGTTACAACTTTCTTAAACCCGGTTCTTGAACTTTTCTTTCATTAGGTTCTCTAACCCGGCAATTCACGATGCTCTTCATTGTATTTCCGTTCATCATCCACATCTCCGTTTTCCTGGTTCAGAGTGGCGCGGATCAGGCCCTCTCAATTCATCACAACAACCGGCTAAAACAATAAAATAGGCAAACACAGCCTGGTACCAGTCGGAATAGACACTCCAGCCTGTCAGTCCAATAAGCAGAGCCACAACCGGCCAGGAAATAAGGCCAATTCGCCATCCATCCGGCTTCCTGTACATCCGCCGCACGGCATTGACAAAAAGCCATACAAACATCGAGAAACCGGCAATTCCACCACAGGCAAGCAGCATCAGTAAAAAATTATGGGCATGCGCCGCCTCGGGAGCGCTGAAAATGTTTCCGTCAGGGGCGACAAACGGCGCGACGATTCCCGATGCTGCTACAGATTTATATGCATCCTGGAACGAACCGACACCGACACCAAACAGCGGGTGCTCCTGCCACATGGCCAGAGCGACTTTCCAGATATAAATTCTATCGTAGATGCTGCTTAGATCGTTGAAATAGGGTATCCAGAATTTGGCAATGAGCGCAATCCCTGCAAAAAAAAGCGCCGGGATGACAATGGTCCACCTGCTTTTTTTATAAAGAAAATAAATTAAATATATGGCTATGCCTGCTGCGCTTGCTAAAAAAGTGGTTCTTATATTCGTTTGTAAAACCAGAACAAGGGCGAACGCACCCGCGACTGCAATAAAAATCCTGCGTCTTGTGGTCATGTTTTTATCTGAAACCGCCCATCCCAGGAAAAAAGGTGCAACATAAGCGAACAGTCCCGCAATACGGGCGCTTTCCTTAAGCTTTCCGGCATATCGAATCAGGGGGCGACCAAATAGATCATAACCGATAATGTGCGCGGACAGGAGATTGATTACAGCCCAGACAACTCCCACCCCCATACCCACAATCAAATATTTCTGAACCGGAAGTCGTTGCGAAATATCAATCAATGCGACAACAAAAAGCAGGTATCTTATAAAAGCGATGTCATGACCCCACCCGCCGATTTCCTGACCATTGATAAGAAGACTGACAATCATAGTCCCGAACCAGAAAATCCACGGGAGGATTAAAGGATGGATGATTATCTGTTTCTGAAGGGGATTTTCCTTTAACAGAACCCAGCGGAGGATCCATGCCATATCGACCAGGATGATTATGGACTCAAAGCCGGCATTGCCGGCGACGATACCGGCAGGCAGTAAAGAACCCATGATCATGCAGAATCTGTCAAGTGATATCGCCCATCGCCGGTCACTCTGCAGAACCATCTCAGAAATTCTCACCTGATGCCTTTGAGAGTATATTGCTGAGCATTTCCTTCATTTTTTCCTTACTAAAAAACCTGTCAAAAAGTTCCCTTGTTTTTTCTCCTCTTTGTGCAAGCTTCTCCGGTTCCCTTATCCATTCCCGCACCTTTTCCGCGAGTGATGCAGGATCCCCGCAGGGAACCCATCCGATCACGTCCGACGCGAACATGTCCGGAGGATAGGCTTTTGAATACCTTGTGATTACGGGTTTGCCGGCCGCCATGGCCTGGAACATCTTGTTGGGTATGACAAGTTCCGCTTTCTTTGTGGAACCGAAGATTCCAAGTAATATATCGGCCTGCGCTATTCTACTCGGCAGACTCGCATAGGGTATCCACGGTTCAAAGGCAATGTTCTTATGCCTCCTGGCCGCCTTTTCCATCGCCGGCTTCAACTCTCCATCACCCAGCAGTACCCACCGGACATTCATGTCAGGAAAGATTCCTGCAGCCTGCACAATCGTATCCACGCCCTGAAGCTGCAGAAAACTTCCATAAAACAGAATTTCATGCCGGCCGGAAGCAGGATTTCTTTCTGAAGATGCCGATTTAAAGAAATCGGTTTCTGCACTTACATAAAGTACGGAAAGCATCCGCGGATTCACTCCAAGGGTTTCTGAAAAAAATTCTGCATGCGCAGGCGTATCGGCAACGACGACATCGGCAAGAGAAAACAGATCGGCTTCCCACAATCTTCTTTTTTCTGCCTTACGTGATTCAGGGCTCCATTTGTTGCGTTCAAAAACCTCTTTTTCATACGCGGAAATCAAAGGATCAACAATAAGAGGAATGTTCCATTTTTTTGCCCAGCGGGATGCGGACAAAATATCCTTTTGCCGGAAGCAGGGCACCCATATCACATCGGGCTTTTCGAAGTCATGGAAATGTGCCTCCATAAAGCCGGTATAGCTGGAGCGGGGGTGGAAATATTGAATTTGAAATCCCATCTCTGACAGTAATGTCAACACGATGCGATTCCGGGAATAATCCCGGTCAGAACGGCCCCACCACAGCAGCGAAGACATGCGGCACTATTCTCCTGAATTGATAAGATTTCTCTGGAACCCGATGTTCGGCCTCGATTTCTGAAAAAAAACCTCTTTCATATCTGAGACCAGCTACTCTTCCTCAAAAGCAGTTCCTGATAGAGGGCGACTGTTTTTTCGCACATCTTTGTAACAGTGAATTGACTGACCACCCATTTTCTTCCTTCTACACCCATCTTTTTCCGGACACTTTCATCTGAAAGAGCAATGCGCAGGCAGGCGGAAAGCGCTTCGGAATCCCCGGGCTTCACATGCCAGCCCGTTTTCCCGTCCAGAACGGTTTCCAGACTGCCCCCATGGGCAGATACAATCACAGGTTTTCTCATTGCCTGAGCCTCGACCGAAGTTCTCCCGAACGATTCCGGTTTCGTCGACGTCGAAACCACGATGTCTGCCAGCGTCATGGCTGCTGGCATATCGCTGCAATGCCCGACGAACTTTACCCTTTCCCTGAGATCCGGGTCGCCAACCATTTTTTCAAGGATCCGCGTATATTCCGATGTTGCATCCGATTCACCGACCATGATCGCTTTCCAGGGCAACTCTTTTATCCCGGCAAGGCTTTGCAGGAATACATCCTGTCCCTTCAACCTGGTCACTCTTCCGGGAAGCATTACAACCGGATCCGTATTGCCATTCAATCCCCAGCGTTCTTTCAGATTGCGGATGCGTTCAACCGTCACGTTTTCCGGATTGAACAGTTTCTCGTCAACACCTCTTGGAATCAGTACGATTCTCTCCGCTGCCACGTCATATGCTTCCCTGATGTGATCGGCAATGGTTCTGGAGACGGCGACGATCCGTTCACCTCTGGTCATGATGGCACTGTAAAAATTTACGGAATAGAAGCCGTGAAAGGTTGTGATCAGAACAGGACGTCTTTTTACAGGCAGGCTCTTCCATGCAAGAAAGGCGACCCAGGCCGGCAGCCTGGAACGCAGATGAACAATATCCACCCCCTCTTTGAGAAGAAATCGCCGGAGCGGGAAGAAATACTTCAGGCACCTTGGGCTTTTTTCCCCGATATGCGGCCAGGTCAGATGGCGGCTTCCCTCACTCTCCAGCTGGGAAACCATGCGGCCACCGCCGGAAATGACAATGGATTGGTGACCCGACTCAGTCAGAAAAGCACCCAGTTCCAAAGTGCCTTTTTCCACTCCTCCTTCATTCAGATCAGGCAGTATCTGAACTACTTTAATCGTTCCGGCCACCATCGTTTCAATATTTCCTCCGCGCACCGCGCGGCTTCGTTAAGCGGTTCCGGTTTTTTCATCCTGCTTTTTCCGGAAATCCATGCTTCAAAATTCGTCACCATGCCATTTTCTATCAGGTATTGCTCGCTTCGATGGAATTTTCCCTTTTTCTTTTTCCATCTCATGGGGAAAATACCGACGCGACACCCGGCAGTCAGGGCTTCATAAACCATGGAAACACTGTCTGCTGTAACCCAGACGCATTCATTGCGATCATACGCTTCTTCAATCCATCCTCGCGGCGTCTCACGTGCCGGAAAAAAGCTGACACCCTGACGCCCGGCGGCAAAACGTTCCAGCAGCACGCACATCTCTTCCGGCGTTCTTGGTGAGGAGGTGATAGTCCACTTCTTCGAAGCATCCTTTTCTATCACCGCCTTGACCTGGGAAAAGACCTCTTCGGAATCCCACACATGACTTTTAGGATCAATGCCGCCGATCAGAATCAGTCCCCTGTCGCTTTCATGGATTCCTCTGTCGGTCGAGATGCCCGGCGGACCGATCGTAGTGAAGATATTGCGGTCTGGCCTCACCTGATCATGCACGGGGACAAAACAGAGATCCATATGCCTTCTCAGCAGAACATCCGGCGTCATGCACGTCACGGTCCTGCCACCCCGACTTCTCTTTAACAAAAGCATCGGGATGTGCACATGGGTGCCTGTTCCCACGATGAGATCCACGGGACCGGATTGCCCGCTTCCCGCGCCTGGGAACATTACCGCCAACCAGCGGCCCCAGTTGATCAGGGTTGACGAAACCAGGGGCGTTACGTGCCGCTTTTCTACGATCTCGATTGGAGTCCGCCGTGCAAGGGCATTGACGACGCCGTGGGTCTGCTTCTCATGTCCGGGTCTTCCATCGAAAAATGCAACTACCTTCAAGGGCGTCATTTTCATTGACCTCTTTTATGAATGAAATACGGAGTCATCATTTTTTAAAGCAAGGGGATATCCGTACTTTGATCATGTTATCTGATAAGCAGAATGCGCCCACAAGAATTTATCGGGAAGGCACGGAATGCAGGAGCTGCTGCAGACCACGGATGCAATCTTCAATTTCCCCGCAGTGAAAAAGTGTCCATTGTGTCTCTGGACAATAAATAGCTTCGGCATTTAAGGAATCGGAGTTTTCCTTTTGTCACGGCTTTTTCTGCCAGACTTCGAATTCCGATCAGAGGTTTTTTCAGCCGGAGGGTCTGCCGATTCATGATGAATTGATCAGCGCCGCTTTGAGTCTTCGCGCTGAATCTCCCGTCGGTTTTGCTGATATAACGGTCCAGGAGAGCAAAAATATTGTGCTCATCAAGCACCCTGCGGCGGGCTTCAATGATGTATGGCAGTCGGTCCTGATACTCGTTGTTGGCAATCGTGCTTCGAATAATATCCCGGGATCTTTTAAAATCCCTGATATCGATGTAAATAAAGCTTTCCGGGGGAAAATAGTCTGCCGCGTTGGGGCTGCCATGATAAAACGGCAGAGTGTAACCGAGAAACGCATCAGGCAGCTTTTCAGTCAGATGGTGCGGATAGACATGATTTTCAATGGTGATATGATACTGGTAAGGATCCAGGGCTTCGGCCTTGTCGGACATGGGCTTAACGCCGTGGCCGAATATATCCAGTTCCGGAATAGCCGACTTGAGCTGCTCTGTAAAGCGGACCCGCCGGGAATGAAGGGTCAGCGCTCCTTTCCTGCTCGAACAGACCGTAGAAATCAATTTGTTTTTTTCAGGCGGTTCAGCAACGCGCAGTTCATCATAGGAACGGATGTGTCCCCCGGAATCGGGAAATCCGTAAAACCAGACAAGCCCCGGCTGGGTGAAGACAGCATTGGGATGAGAAATCACCCAGGGTTCCTGAAATGTAATGACCGTACCATATTGACGCAGGTAATCTTTCCCGTAAACCGTAATCGTTGACGGCTCGGTGGTGATGAGAATGGTCTTTTCGCGGGGGCAGCGAAGCTTTTCAATGCTCAGCGAACCGGGTGCACGATACAGATCGTGATAAACCACCAGCCAGTCATATTCTTCCGCGGCAGCGTCGAAAACGAAACGGCATCTTCCCCATAGGCCGTCACCATCGGGAAGTTGACGGCGAAAGTGTTGCTCCATGGAATCCGGCGACATGCGGGCCATCAGTTTGACAATAATGGGTTGAGATGAAGTCTTTATTATATCTTTAGAAATCATGTCACTTTCTGCGGGAGGTGGCTGGTACGCTTTGCGCAGCCTCCAATCCAAGTATGATATCTTGATTTATTATACCGGCGAGCAGACATTATGGGAAACGCAATGGCGTGTCAATGAAAATATCCGATGGGAAGTGGCGATCAGGGCCAAAGGCCACCCCGCCCGGCAGAACAGCTCACACAGGCAGGGTGGATGGACATCGATGAATGACTGGACTCACATGCAATAAATCCGCTTCTGAAAATCAGTGCGACCTGCAGGCTCTGCCTTCTGAATATCTGAAGATTCTTCCCGTTTATCTTTATGATCTCCCCATTTTTCTCAGGGCTTCCATATAGGTATGATAAAAGGCCTTGTTTTCCTGCACACCGTTTTTGACAATGGTCCCCAGTTCATTGAGATCCCCGGTATGAACAACCAGATTGACGCTCCGGTGGAAGGCCGCCATGCTGTCCCTGGTGCGGAAAGAGTCGCCGACAAGAGTGACGAATATCCGTCTCCGGATGGACACATCCAGCAATTCGAGAGCCGTCAGAAGTTCACGGGCGCCCTTTCCCTCATCGAAATCTGCATTGACGACAATGACATCGAAGACGTGAAAACGCATCTTTTTGAGGGCATCCCTGACGGATTCCGCCTCCTTCACCGAATAGCCCAGGGAAAAAAGGGCCTGCCCTGTTTTATCCTTCAGGCCGGGATCGGATTCACAAACGAGAGCCGTTTCTCCCTGTTCCGTCACAAAATCAAAAGGCCGATCTGAGGCATCGTAAGAACCGGATGCCACTTCATTAAAAAGGGTTTTGCCTTCCTCCATCATCCTTTCTCCTCCCTGTATCCATCGCCCGACCGTCCTGTTTGCCGGAATTTTGGACAAAGTCGTGCAGTTGTAAACAGACTGAATTCTCTGAACATGCCATGAGAATAACTTTATCCGGCCGGCTGGAACTTTTAAAACCTCTTCTGTTTTCCATAGCTTGTATCGACCTCCAGTTTACCCAGGCTGGTCGTCGCCTCACCCTTGGCGCTCTTGACCGAATCGATCCCTCGACCCACAACGCCCTTGTTGGAGGCATAGGCCTTGGCCGTCTCTTCACTGACCAGGCCGCGCTGGTACAACTCCACGATGTAATCATCGAACGTGACCATCCCGAAGGCCTTGCCGGCCTGAATGATTTCATAAAAGGTTTTGCCTTCCGATTCGCCGTTCAGAATTGTGTCCTTCACGCGCAGATTGTTCCCCATCACTTCAAAAGCCGCCACCCGGCCCCCACCCTCCTTGGGCAGCAGCCGCTGGCATACAATCCAGCGCACCGTATCGGCCAGACGGATGCGGATCTGGCGCTCCTCCTCAATGGAAAACATTCCTAAAATGCGGTTGATGGTCTGCCCCGCATCCACAGTGTGCAGGGTGCTGACGACAAGATGTCCGGTCTCCGCAGCGGACAGGGCAATTTCAACAGTCTCCCGATCCCTCATTTCCCCGACGAGGATCACCTTGGGGGCCTGACGGAGAGCCGCCCGGAGGCCGTTGGCAAAGGTGTCAAAATCCGTCCCCATTTCCCGTTGATTGAAGGTCGCCTGCTTGTGTGGATGAACGAATTCCACGGGGTCTTCCAGGGTCACTACATGGACCGACTTCCGTTCGTTGATCTCGTTGAGCATCGCGGCCAGGGATGTGGACTTTCCGCTTCCCGTCGCCCCGGTCACGAGAATGATGCCGTTTTTTTCCTGGGCCATTTTCTCGAAGGCCTCCGGCAGATTCAGATCCTGAAGGGTTGGAATGCGGGTTTCCAGCTTCCGCAGGACAATGGAATAATTTCCCCGCTGGGAAAAAATATTGACCCGGAAACGGGCCTTACCCTGCAGAGTATAGGAGGAATCGCAGGAACCCTCGGCAACGAGAGTTTCCGTCAGGCGGCGGTCCCCGTTGATCAGATTCAGGGCGATGGTCTCCGTCTGAAAGGGGGTCAGTTTTTCACAGGGCGGATCAAAATCCACAGCGGTCAACTGCCCGGAACTCTCCACCTGAAAGGGTTTGCCCACGGTCATATTCAAATCGGACACATTGTCGTATGCATCCAGCATTTTCGTCAAAATATAATCCAGTTCCTGCCTTCGCATGTTCACGCCTCCTGAAAAACGGGTAGGGAGAACGCTCTCCAATCCCGAAAGAATCTCTTGTGCCGCGGTTCATACGGATAACCGCCAGGGTTAGACCTCCGTAAAATCTGTCGGCGGGTTTTTCAACAACGGCCGGAATTTGGTCTTGTCGTTGCACTTCATGTAGGCTTCATCGGCGCTGATCCATCCCTTATTGAACAGTTCCATGATGGCGTCATCGAGAAGCTGCATCCCGTACTTCTTGCCCGTCTGGATCATGGATGGAATCTGGAAGGTCTTTGACTCGCGGATCAGATTGCGCACGGCCGCATTGGCTATGAGGATTTCCAGAGCAGCGCATCGGCCCTTTCTGTCGATCCTCTTGAAGAGCACCTGGGCGATGATCGCCCTCAGACCGTCTGCCAGGGTGGATCGGATCTGGGCCTGCTCACTGGAAGGAAACACCTCGATGATCCGGTCAACTGTTTTCGCCGCACTCGTGGTATGAAGGGTCCCGAAAACGAGATGGCCGGTGGAGGCGGCTTCCACAGCCAGGGAGATGGTTTCCAGATCCCGCATTTCCCCGACCAGTATGATGTCCGGGTCTTCACGCAGGGCGCCTCTCAGGGCCGCGGAAAAGCTCTTTGTATGAATGCCGACTTCCCGATGGTTGACGATGCAGCTCTGGCTCTGATGAACGAATTCAATGGGATCTTCGACGGTGATGATGTGATCCTTCCGCAGGCGGTTGGCTTGATCGATGATGGCTGCCAGGGTCGTTGACTTTCCACTGCCTGTTGGTCCGGTCACCAGAACCAGCCCCCGGGGCAGCGTGGCCAGTTTGGAAACTACGGGCGGCAGTCCCAGTTGCTCACAGGTCAGGATCTGGCTGGGAATTTCCCGGAAAACGGCTGCCACACCGAACTTCTGTTCGAAAAAATTGGCGCGGTAACGGGCCAGACCAGGAATTTCATAGGCAAAATCGACATCCCCCGTTTCCTCGAACTGCTTGATTTTGTGTTCCGGCGTGATTTCATAGAGCATCGCCTTCAGCTCATCGTTATCCAGAATATTATATTTCACCCGCTCCAGTTCACCGCGCATCCGGATGGCAGGCTGCTGTCCGGAAACGAGATGCAGGTCCGATGCGCCCTGTTCGTGCATCAACTGGAAAAAAGCATCGATTTTGGCCATACACAGTCTCCTTGTTCAGTTGAAATTGATCTGATTTCCACTCTTATATCACAACATACTTTTCGTAAAAAACGGCCTTTCTTCCCGGGTAAGGACGAAAACCGGCGGGAGTATAGGAAAACACGGTCCTGTTGTCAAGAAAGGCTTGAAGATGAACAAGTGCTTGACAGAGTCTAATCCTTATATTATAGAGCGGCTTCGATTTTCTGGTAAATTTGTGTTTTCCGGATGGGGATGTAGCTCAGCTGGGAGAGCGCGGCGTTCGCAATGCCGAGGCCAGGGGTTCGATCCCCCTCATCTCCACCAAATCAAGATTTCAGGAAGTTCAAAGAAGGCCAAAACCCGCTGAAAACAGCGGGTTTTTTATTGCCTTTAATTCGAGGAGGCATCTGTGTCACATACCTTATCGATGCATGACAGAACCATCAGGCTATGGCACGCCATTGCCTGCCACTGCGCGTGCGGCTTGCCGTGATAAAGGCTTCAGAAAGGATGAATCCTTATTGTTCGAATTTCTGCTTTTGATTATCGATAGGCAGAAGCTGCCCGATGCTCATGACAAGAAGTCGGGCCGGATCAGTATCACTGGATTGTGCGGCCCTGGACAGCGCTGAAGGAATCTCCCCGATCGGTTCTTCTCCCAGCCGGAAAGTTCCCCACTGGGTTGGAATGAAGTATCTGGCACCCAGGTCCCGGAAGGCCTCCAAGGACTCCCCGGGATCCATATGAGCGTAATGCATGAACCAGCGGGGCGCATAGGCTGTAACGGGCAGGAGGGCGTAATCGATATCCGGATAAAGGCGTCCGATCTCCCGGTATCCGATAAAATAGCCGCTGTCACCGCCATAATAGATCTTCCGCCCACGCGTCACCAGCAAAAAACTGGCCCAGAGGGTGGTATCCGTGTTTTGACTGATCCTCCGTGACCAGTGTTGGGCGGGGAGACAGACCACCTGGCAGCGATCGCCGCAGGAAACCGTTTGCCACCAGTCCATTTCCACAACTTTCTTTTTTCCGAAATTATTCACCATGGCCTTGAGCCCCATGGGGACAAAGACCCGCGTGTCGGTGGAAAGCCGCCTGATGCTTTTAGAATCCAGATGATCGTAGTGATTATGGGAAATGATCACGTTTTTCCTGCCGGGCAGGGCTAAAAACTCATCGAGAGAGAGGCCGGGCGGAGTTTTACGTTTCGGCAGGAGGGCCCGTTCCGAAAACATCGGATCAGTGATCCAGTATTCTCCGTTGATTCTGATCAGAAATGTGGAATGACCGATCCATGCGATAAAATCTCCCGGTGTTGACCGTATCCGTTTATAAAGGCCCGATATGACCGGAGGAAGGTTGTATTCCTCCGCCTGGGGATAGGGGGTCTTTTCAGAGATCACCCAGCGCAGAAAACTCATGAAGCCCCTCTGCATGGGCATCCAGGGATTGAAATAACGGCCGCCTCTCAGATGCGGGGCGTAAAGAAGCGCCGGGTCTGTGGATTCCACCTGTGCCCGCCACTTTTTTTCATCGAAGGGCCTTGGAGGCAAGAAGCAGGAAACCAGCAGCAGGGCCAGAGCAAGTATTATGGCTGTGATTACCTTTGTTCGGCGAGATATATTCATGCTGTCAATCGGGAAGAGCCGATCCGGTCTTGGACGGGGCGCCGTCATCCTTTTCGCCGTCGAAAGATTCCTTCAGCATCATAATCAATCTCCATCATGTTTATAGCCAATATCTCCGGAACATCTGCCCCACACCCTGTTTGACAGACACCAAAAATATATAGAAACAAGATCCAGGTATGTCAAGAATTATTGCCAATATATAATTATAATAATGCCAGTAACAATGGTGATTTCAGAAATAAAGAATTATAGATCTCACTAAAAATCATACCTTTTCATCTGACCAACTTTGTTTGCGCTCAATTCAGCAAAAGGACTGCTTATGCAGATTCTCCCATATTTGAAGCTCCATGCCGTCAGCCTTGTATTTGGACCATTGTTAATCTCAATCGGTGTAAATCCTTATCGGATAAATTTTTATTGATAAATTTTTTGCATAATGTTTAAGAGATACCACCGTTATGCATTCTCTCTTCCATAAAGGGATTTGCAGCGGATCTTGCTATTAACATTATAAGTAAACATGATAAGCGTCACAGGTAATTTATAAAATGAATAATGATATCGTCATTGTGGAAGACAGCCTGACACAGGCGGAAAGACTGAGGTACACCCTGGAAGAACACGGTTTTCACGTGCTGCACGCCAGGAACGGTCAGGAAGCGCTCCAGTTAATCAGCAATAATCAACCCGCAATCGTCATAAGCGATATCATCATGCCGGAAATGGATGGATTCGAACTGTGCAAGCGCATCAAATCGGATCCGTTGAAAAAAGCAACACCTGTAATTCTTCTGACGGTTCTTTCAGACTCGAGGGATATCATTCGGGGCCTGGAATGCGGCGCCGACAATTTCATTACCAAGCCTTATGATGAAGAGAACCTCCTATCCCGCATCCAGTACTTTTTAACGCAGAGAGAACATGGCTATGAAGCGCCCTGTGAGTCTGCAGAGGAGATTGAGATCCTTATAGGAGGCCAGAAATATTCGATTACTGCCGACCGGAAGCGGATCTTGAACATCCTGATTTCCACCTATGAAACAGCCGTTCAGAAAAACAGGGATCTTCTACGGGCACAGCAGGAGCTGCGCATACTCAATGAGCATCTGGAAAATCGCGTTCAGGAGCGGACGCAGGAACTTATGGAAGAAATTGCCCGGCGTCGTCAGGTGGAAGAGGATCTTCGCAGGCAGGAACAAGACCTGCGTGTCAAATCCCGGAATCAGGAGGAAGTGAACACGGCCCTTCACGTACTTATCAAGAATAGAGAAATGGACCGGATTGACCAGGAACAGAAGATTCTCTCCAACTGCAAGGAATTGATCCTGCCCTATGTCGAACAGCTGAAAAAACAGAAACTTCCTCCGCATCAAATGACCTGTGTTGAAATCATCGAAGCCAATGTGCAGAATATCATCTCTCCCTTCCTTCAAAGCCTGAGCTCCGAACTGGCTCATCTGTCCCCGAAGGAAGTCCAGGTGGCCAATCTCGTCAAAGAAGGAAAAACAAGCAAAGAAATATCTGAATTACTTAATCTTTCCATCCGTTCCGTGGAGTCCCACCGCGACAACATCCGGGTAAAACTTGGCATCAGCAACGAAAAAATCAATCTTCGCTCCTTTCTGCTGTCCCTTTCCTGAGTATACCAGCATTATACTGTTATAGGTTCCGTACTCATCCCGTATTGCGTTTCCTGCCAAGTGTGACATTATAAACAAGTTACGGCGGCGAATTTGTAAAGACCGCAGCGGTGAGGAACAGCGAGCCTGTGAGGAATCGTGTCCTCTGCCGTTCCGGTCTGGACTTTATTCGGGTCTGACGATTATTTTCCTCGTTTTGAAGCTTCTTTATTAACCAGTATTCGTCAATCTTCGTTGATCGGGCTATCAACTTCCATGTAACACTGCCCGCCTGGAACATGTTATAAATTCTCCTGTATTCTGCGGACTCCGGAGAACCAGAGGAACGGATCGACCTGAAAGACCCTTTTTATTTCTTGAGGTTTCAATCGATGGCATTAAGGAATCGATATCGTTGCCTGTTTATGCCATCATGCGGGAAAGCTTCCGGCCATTTTTCAGACTGCCGCAACAGATCACTCATGAAATTTTGTCTGTTCAAAGCCTTGCATTCCCGCACGGACGCCGATTTTTTTCGAATACCCTTCGTCATCGGTTCCCAGGAACGTCGGCGTGCCTGATCGATTTACCCGGAATCCGATCCCGGGCTGCAATCAAGCTGCAATCAAAGGGATAGAAAATGGCAGGAAGAAGGCGGCGCGACAGGCTCAGCATCGGGACATCCTGGAATGTCATTTTTAATGATGACCAAGACAATAAAGTCATAACCATATTTTTGTACGTTTCTTTAAGGAATGAAGGGAGGTTAAGGAATGGTTGCAATAAAATCCTCTAAAACCACCCCCAGAACGGCTGTTCTGCTCATCACCCCCGAAACGGGAAGACTTCCGGAAGGAATGTGTGACCTTGCCCGATTCATTTCAGGAAAAAGCGGGGGACTGGGGGAGGTGGTCACCGCGCTCTGCGAGGGCCTGACGGCACGGGGAATCAACTGTCATCTGGCCACGCTGAACCTGAAGAAGCGTTTTCAGCAGGAAGGAAATATGGATGAAAGTGAATGGCGGAAAATCCGTTACCAGATTGATCCGGAACGGATTCATCTCGTCAGCTCCTCCATTTTTGCCGATCTACCCAGTGCTTATGCGGGAGATGTCACACTAAATGCCGCTGAATTTCAAAAGCAGCTGATCAACCATGTCATCAAAACGGTCAGTGCGCAGAATTGCGGCAAGCTGATTCTCCACACCCATGACTGGATGGCCGGCGGGCCGGTTACCGCTTATGCCAAGTCCCGGAAAATCCCCGTTCTGCATACAGTTCATAACGTGTTTACCCGCAATGTCCCTGTTCCCATGTATCTCGGGGTAGACCTGGAACAACTCGATCATGATCTCTATTACAGCGAAGAGAAAGGAGAGCGCTGCATCGACTGCCAGGCCACAGCCATCAAGAGCGCAACCCTGGTCAATCTCGTCGGCCATCGTTTCCTGGAAGAAATCGTCGACGACTATTTCATGGACCGTGCCATCATCCCGGACAGCGTGAGGCAGGAAATCAAAGCCAAAAAGGCCTTCGAATCGGCCTTGACAGTCCTGAACTGTCCTTCCTTGAACATGTATCCTGAATCGTGCAGCTTTCTGCACCGCAATTTCGGGGCGGATGACGATGTCCTCCAGGCAAAGAAGGATAATCTCGTGGAATTTCAGCGGCGCACCGGCCTTAACGTCGATCCCGAGGCCATTCTTCTTTACTGGCCGTCCCGGCTCGATCCCTGCCAGAAAGGCGTTGAATTGATTGAAGAGATTGCCTTGAAATTCGTCATTGAACATGGCGATGTCCAGATCGCGGTGATCGGCGACGGTGTTGGCGGCGACAGGACTCACGAAGAGATCATGGGCCGGATCGCCTGCGCGTCGCAGGGGAAAATCTGCTATCACCGCTTCAACGAGGAACTTTCCATGCTGGGTTTTGCCTCAGCCAGCGATGTTTTCGGAGCATCACTCTATGAGCCCTGCGGACAGATCGATCAATTGGGAAACCTCTTCGGCGCGACGGCAACCAACCGCGACACAGGCGGATACCATGATAAGATCCGGGAACTGAAGCTGAAAATCGACGGAGCCCCCGAAGATTCCGGAAACGGCTTTCTTTTCCACGATTATGATGTGGGAGGTCTCTGGTACGGCCTGCATAAATGCGTGGAATTCCATCGCAGACCGGCAGAAGTCAGGGCTTCTCAGATCAAGCGGATCATGAAAGAGACGCGCGCCACCTACAAACTCGACCGGATGATAGATGAATACATAAAGATCTACGAACGGCTCAACGGCGGCATGCCTCTGGCTTAACGAAGGGATGGTACAGGGCTATCGATTTCTCCAATGTTGGTCGCATTTTGATTTTTTTGGGCCTGATCCTGGCAGGTATCGGGTTTGTTCTTCTGCTGACGGGCAAAATCCCCTGGATCGGCAGGTTGCCGGGAGATTTTTATTTCAAAGGGAAAAACGTCACATTTTACTTTCCCTTGGCAACCAGTCTGCTGATCAGCCTGATCCTGACGCTGATTCTCTGGCTGATCACCCGGAAGTAAGCCGTCAGACCGATTTTTTCGGTCGAACCGGTCAGAATTCCCTGTTGCATTGATAAGGAATAAAAGAACGGTGGAGAGGTGAGAAACCGCGGTCTGTCGATCATGCATTGAGGGGCCGACTTCATAGACAGGCCGTTCAACAATCCATTGTCAAAAATGTCATCGACACCCTGGGAACGGGGGAGATTGAACTGTTTTCAATCTCCCCCGTTCTTTTTTCGGAACAGGCCTACCCCCACAGGATCAGACCTGTCTCATGTTTCGAAGCCAGCTTTTCATTGTATGGCAACACGCGGATTCCGTAAGAATGCGGCCCATTGCGTCGGACCCGGTATTCCGCAGTAAAGATGAGCGATCCGTTAAGCAGATTGGTGATCATTTTCAGGGGAACACAATCCGGCTTTTCGAGGAATCCATAGCCGTCATCCCGTCCGATGAAAAGTTCAGCGTAAATTTCTTCGGGTTTCAGTTTTCCCGGATCGATCCGGGCTGTAACCACCAGGGGCTGATCAACCACGATGGTATCCCCTTGAATCCCCTCAACACTGATATCCAGGAGGCGGAGAGAAGAAAACCGCATGGGAATCGTACTTTTCCACTCGGCAATTTCTTTCGCCAGCCGGTAGCTCTTTTCGCTCAGTTCCCCAATGCGGCGAACAGTGGGAATGTACATATCATTGTAATATTCCTGAAGCATCCGTTCCGTGTTGAACCGGGGAGCCAGCGTATGAATCGACCTTTTGATCATGGTAATCCATTTGTCGGGAATCCCCGAGGTATCCCGATCATAGAACAGAGGAATCACGGAATTTTCGAGTGTGGAGAAAAGCGAAAGACTGTCTTCTTCGTCCACGCTGGAATCTTCTTCCGAGAGCCCCCGAACGAGGGGCCCGATGGTCCAGCCATTGGTGCCGTCATACCCTTCCGCCCACCAGCCGTCGGAAATACTGAGATTCAAAACGCCGTTGAAAACCACCTTTTCCCCACTGGTTCCACTGGCCTCATAAGGCCTCCGGGGCGTATTCAACCAGACATCCACTCCCTGAACCAGGTGACGTGCAACCCGGATGTCATAGTCCTCCAGGAAGAAAATTTTTCCACGGAAAGGTTCCTGATTACAGACGGAAACCACTTTTTTAATCAGGCTTTTCCCCATTTCGTCATTGGGATGGGCCTTGCCGGCAAAAACCAGGTGAACAGGCCGGGTCGGATGGTTCAGAATTTTATCCAGCCGATCCAGATCGGACAGGATCAGGTCGGCTCTCTTATAAGGGGCGAAACGCCGAGCAAAGCCGATCATCAGCGCGGTGGGATTCATTTTGGAGTAAATCTCCTCGCGCCAGGTCTTGGAATAGCCATAACGTGACCAGTGTTTGGAGATATGATCCCGCAGATAATTGATCATTCTCTGCTTGAGCTCATACCTGGTGCGCCACAGCATCGCATCGGGAATATCCCAGACTTTCTTCCAGATTTCGGGATCGGTAATGGACCTCTGCCAGCCCCGTCCCAGATAAATGTCAAAAAGTTCCTTCATCCTCGGAGCGATATAGGAAGCCATGTGGACCCCATTGGTCACCTGCCGGATCGGAATATCCAGTTCGTGGAATCCTTTCCAGACATCGCGCCACATGCGTCGAGCCACCTGGCCGTGGATCTCGCTGACTCCGTTGCTCAGATGCGTCATCTTGAGCCCCAGAACGGTCATATAGAAAGGTTTATCATCACCGGCCTCCTTCAACCCCAGATCCCAGAACTGTGACCAGGATATGCCAGACCATTTGATGAAATTCGCGAAATAATATTCGATCAGATCCTTGTCGAACCGCTCGTTTCCTGCTTCAACCGGGGTATGCGTGGTAAAGATCGTACTGCCCCGGACCACCTCGCTGGCCTCGTCAAAACTCAATCCCTCTTCGGTCATCAGAAGCTGAATCCGGCTGAAAACAAGAAACGCGGAATGGCCTTCGTTGATGTGGTAGAGACTTGGTTTAATCCCGAGTTTCCGCAGAAGTCGTATCCCACCCGCTCCCAGAAGCAGTTCCTGTTCGATCCGTGTTCTTTGATCCGCAGGATAGAGGCGGCCGGTTATTTTTCGGTCCTGCGGCGTATTGCCGGGCACATCGGAATTGAGCAGATAGAGAGACAACCGGCCGATCTGCAGCTCCCAGATATTCGCATAGAGGGTCCGTCCAGGAAGCTCCAGTGAAATCTGCACCTCGTCCCCTTTCTCATCCTGGACGATCTGCAGGGGCATGTTGGAAAAGTCGCACTCCGGATATTCCGCGATCTGGACCCCGTTTTTGTCAATCACCTGCTTGAAATATCCGCTTCGATACAACAACCCAACGCCCACCAGGGGGATGTTGAGATCACTGGCCGTTTTGATGTGATCTCCGGAAAGAACGCCAAGCCCTCCGGAATAAATGGGAAGACTTTCGTGAAGGCCGTATTCCGTAGAGAAATAAGCAACAGGCGAAGACCATTTTATCTCCGGCGAAACGGAAAGCCGCCGGCAGAGAGTCTTGTCCGCCATGTAGTCGTCAAACTGCTTCATGACTGATTCATAGAGGCTGATGTATATGGCGTTGTTTTTCGCCTCGATCAGCCGCTCCGCCGATACGGTCTCCAGCATGCGGACCGGATTGTTGCCCATGTCCGTCCAGAGTTGTGGATCCAGACTGGCAAACAGTTCAAGGGCCCGGGAATTCCAGGACCACCATAAGTTGTAGGCCAGTTCTCTCAGGCGGGCAATTTCCTGGGGCAGCTTTGCAACGGCCGTGAACCGCCGGAAATGAGGCTGTGTTGTAACCGCGCCGGCAAAGGTGCGCCGGTAGGCCGTCCGGTAATCGAACAAGGCAAGCTTCTCCGCGTACTCCCGGGCGATGCCTGCCGCCCTGTCATATGCCGCGGCATAAAACTTATAGAATTCCCCCCAGTTTGCCTGCACTGCGATGGTCCAGGCACTCTCTCGCCGCAGCTGCATATCCGTGTCCGTCCAGGACAGGAAATTCTTTAAAATATCGAAGAGGTCATTGGTTATCGTCTGGATTTCCCTTCCCTTTCGTTTCATGATGATGACGCCGCTGTGCTCCTTGAATGTGGATTGCACCCAGAGCCCAAAGCCCGCCTGATCCGTGGAGATCGTGGGAACGGCATGGGCGGCGCTTTCCTGGGGCGTATATCCCCAAGGCTCATAGTATGAAGGAAAGACACCCAGATCGCATCCGGAAAGGGCTTCATAGTAGCTCATATTGATCAGGCCGTCATGTCCGTTCAGATAGGCAGGAATGAAAATGATATTGATCCTGTTCTGCGGCAGGTTTTTCAAACCCAGACGGTTGCTTGTTTCCAGAATCGGGTCGGAGGCTTCGTAATGAAGGCGATGGGTGCAAATGGGAGGATTTCCCGTCTCCACCTTGGCATAATCGCTTTGCAGCGCCGGAATCAAATCCGTATGGCCGCCCAGAACAAAAAGATAAACCAGAAGGGTCTGATCGCCTTTCATTTCTTTTTCCAGACGGCCGAGAGCGTCCAGAAAGACATCGATCCCCTTGTTATGAAACTCATATCGCCCGGATATTGCCAGAATCTTCGTATCGCTGGGCAGGTCTTTCTTCAGAAAGCGGGACGCGGCTTTCAGGAGCCGCATCCGGGAGCGCATGGCCGGCCGGCGATCCTGGACCAGATTCGGGATCTGTTCGATATCCAGCCCATTCGGGGTAATGACATCAGGATAACGACCGAGAAAATTTTTGGCCTCCAGTGCGGTAATTTCGCTGACTGTGGTAAAGCAGCCAGCTTCCCGGGCCGCAGCCGTTTCCATGGAATATTTTGCAGTAATACTATGCGCATTGGCCTCCCTCAAAGGGGAGATGTGATCCATGGAAGCATAAATATCCACTCCAGATCCCGCCAGCGTCCTTCCCAGAATAGTCGAATGGGTTGTAAAGACGGTTCCGATCTCGGGAACACTTTTTTTCAGACAGAGAAGTCCGGCTCCGGTCATCCATTCATGAAACTGGGCGATAGCCGTTCCTCCGTGGGGACGGACCATGAGATTGTAAATGGTCTCTATCACTTCGCCACAGGCGTAACTGAACATGACGGGCTCCGTATAATCCCATCCACCCGCGATGGAGTCCACGCCATAATCTTCCCACAATTTGTAAAGAAGTTGATCTTTATTATACTTCATCCCGAAGTTGACCAGGATGACCTTGGGTTCACCGGGAATCTTCCAGCGCCCGAAACGGCAGGGAATGTCCTTGATGGCTGTTCCTTCACGGACCTTGAACCAGCATTCTTCGTCGGTTTCCTCAAAATCGAGATTAGTTTTGAGATCCGGTCCTAGGAGATAGTAATTTTCCCCATAAGCCTTCATTGCCTCCCGAATTTTGCTGGTAATCACCGTATAGATGCCGCCAACCTTATTGCATACCTCCCAACTGCATTCAAAGAGATAGCCGTTCTGATTCTCTGCCATTCACTTTCTCCTTTTATGATTGAAGCGTCCGGGAAAAATCTTCCAGAATATTCATATAGTTGATATAGGACTCATAAGGTGACCCATAGGGACCGGAATCGTGTCGTCTCACCCTGTCCGCAAACCCTTCCGTACACATATAATTAAAATAGTCGGATGTCTGCAACATCCGCCAGATGGCGAGGCAATCCGCGTCCTTCCGCTTCCGGACCGCTTCCTCCAGATCATAGAGCGCCCGGAGGGCATCCTGCTGCATGGCATTTCCCGCCACGGTTGTCAGATTCCGATGTATATCGAACCCGGAGGCAGAATCCGTCACATCCAGTCGCGCCTGCGGATCGTATCGTTGCGCGATTTCCGCAGGAAGCTGGAAGTGAAAATCGGGCTGTCCAAGCATTTCAGCCGACAGGGCCTGCAGAAATTCAGAGTTTCCCCTGTCAGGCGTCAGATATTTTCCAGAGGTCTCATAGTCCAGGAACAGATTGACCACCTGTCCACCGCTGTTTTCAAGGGAATGGAGGATCCTCTCGGCAAACCATCCTGCCGGAAACGGATGACCATTTCGGCTCCCGTCGGAAAAATGAAGTCGTATATCAGCAGAAAGGTGATAATTTCTCAAGAGTAATTTCAAACGCGCGCAATCAGCAGGCTGATAAACGAAGTCGGGCCCCTGAAAACCTGGAAGACCCTGCCCGCCTTCGGCCAGGAAGGCTGAATGACCCATTTCTTCGGCAACCCCCGCCAATTCATTGCTGTAGATCAAATCCGTGCAATGGAAGGTCGTGGGGTTTTGTCCAAAGAGTTCCTGAATCTTTTTTTTGTGCGCCTCGATCTGTTCCCGAAATTCGCGTGGAGAGAAAAGAAAGGCCAGGGAATGAGGATCGGCCTCATTGAGAAATTCGACACAACCCGTGTCCGCCAGCCGCCGGAAGCCTTCCATAATATCCTGGCGGTATTTTTCACACAGATGGATCATGGCGCCGCTGAGTGCAAAGGCCACACGGAATCTTCCTTCACTCTTCTCCATAAGCCGCAGAAGAAGTCTGTTGGCCGGAAGATAGCAGGAATCCGCGAGCTGATTCAGAATTCGCCGATTTGCCTCCTGATCCTCATAAAGATGATGCCGTCCGATATCAAAAAACGTATAGCGCTTCAAGATAACGGGCCGATGAACCTGAAAGCAGAGACAGATACCGGGCACAGAGAAACTCCTTTACGTCGGTCCGGCAGCGGCCAGTACCCGGCGATAGATGCCGATAACCCTGGCCGCGGAATTTTGCCAGCGGATCCGCTTGATTTCTTCAGAAGCCCTCAGCATCATCTCTTTCACAAGGGCCGGATATTTCAGCACGGCAATCATGTTATCGGCCATTTCATCAATATCCCAGAAGTTTACTTTCAGAGCATGATGAAGGATTTCGGAAACGCCCGATTGCTTCGAAATAATGACCGGCACATCGCACAGCAGGGCTTCCAGGGGCGCGATACCGAACGGCTCGGAAACACTGGGCATGACATAAAGGTCACTCCGGGCGAAAATCCGCTCCACGTCGGAACCGCGGAGAAATCCGGTAAAGTGAAAGTTCTGTCCGATTCCCAGTTCGGCGACACGTTCGATCATCAGGTTCATCAAATCCCCCGAGCCGGCCATAATAAACCTGACCTCCGGAAAGACCTTTAAAACCCGGGCCGCGGCTTCAATAAAATATTCCGGTCCTTTCTGAAAGGTTATCCTGCCAAGGAAAAGCACGGTTTTTATTTCCCCGCGTCCGGAAGATTGATCAAACCTCGTTATAGAATCAGGATGGCGGGTTGCCGCGTTATAAACGACGGATATCTTCCGGCGATCGATTCCGTAGTGTTCGACAATCATTTCTTTCGTATACTGACTGACCGCAATGACATGATCGGCGGCACGCATTCCATGCCGTTCCATATCATAGATCGCCGGATCGATGCGATTTCCGCTGCGATCAAATTCCAGAGAATGGATGTGCAGGATCAGAGGCTTTCCACTGATTTCCCTGGCGTAAAGCCCGGCATGGACCGTCATCCAGTCATGGGCATGAATGATGTCGAAGGAATGACGCCTGGCGACGGCGCCAGCCACCATACCGAACCGCCGCACTTCCTGCATGAGATCGGGGCCGTAATTTCCGGACAGATCGAAAGAAAGTGTTCCGGAGGATGTTCCCGTCCCCTCCGGATCATTCCGCCTCTTCAACCGTTCCCGGTAGCGATGATCTCCGGTGTAAGGCATCAGCAGGGAATCGACGGTTCGAACATCCGGATTTTTCAGAGCGGGACATGCAAGGTCGGTTTCAAGGAGGGGAAATCCCGAAGCGGAGATCAGAGAGACATGCGAAGCCTCTTCGGCAGGATCACAGTGGGGAATCACAAAAAGAACAGGATGTCCAAATCCGGTCAGCGCCCCGGTCAAACCAGAGCAGGCAGTGCCCAGGCCGCCGCTCATATAAGGCGGAAACTCCCAGCCGAACATCAGGATCCGCAAAATTCTCTCCGGCTATGGTTTGACGGATTTCATATCATCCGATGACGCGGGCAGGTAAATGTTAATGGTTGTTTCCACACCCGGTTGGGATACTAAGGACAGAAAACCTTCATGCTTCTTAATGGTGGAATAGCAGATCGCCAGTCCGAGCCCCGCCCCTTTGGTTCCTCCCATAGGCTTTGTGGTGAAATAAGGATCGAAGACTCTGGTCTGATACTCACGGGGAATGCCCACTCCCTGGTCTTTGATGCAGATCCGGACATAGGGACCTTCCTTCAGGGACGGCACTTCGTCGGCCTTCAAACTCACATTTTCCGCACTGATCCGGATGGTTCCTCCATCCGGCATGGCCTCCTGGGCATTCACAATCAGGTGACGCACCACCTGCTGCATTTGCCCCACATCAATTTCCAGAGGCCACAGGAAATCGGGAAAGTCAAATTCGCAGCGCACATTTGAACCACTCAGGAAAAAAGACACGGCATCCTTGAGGAAGGGGGCAACGGCCACTTTTTTCCGCAGTGGATCTCCTCCCTTAGAAAAAGTGATCAACCGGCCGGTCAGTTCCCTGGCCTGCAGACAGCTTTTTTCCGCTTGAGTCATTTTGTCGTAAGCCGGGTCATCAGGAGAGAGATAAAGCTTGGCCAGAGAAACGTTCCCAAGGATCGCCGCAAGGATATTATTGAAGTCATGAGCAATACCCCCTGCCAGGATACCTACGGACTCAAGCTTCTGAGCCTTGACCAGTTCTTCTTCCATTCGCTTGCGGTCCGTAATATCGTGCACGAGAAAATAGAGAAGGTGCTGGCCGGCCATCTCGGTAGGGCCGATATAGGCCTCCACATCTCTGACTTCGCCGCTGGCCAGACGGTTCAGGAAATAGAAATGCTGACATTCCCGGTTTCTCGCCCGCTCCATGTCACGCAGGATCTGTTCCCGGGAAAGGATGTTGATGTCGTCGATCATCTTCAATTTAAGGATTTCCCTGCTGTAGCCATAGAAATGACAAGCCGCCGGATTGGCATCCACAATCCGGCCGGTATCGGGATTGATCATCAGCAGAATGGCAACATTTTCTTCAAAGAAACTGCGATAGCGGGCCTCACTCTCACGAATCGCCTTTTCAGACCGTTTGCGTTCCGAAATATCGCGGACAGTCACGACTGCCATTTTCCTGTGTTTCTGCGTAAAGTAACTGACCTTCGCTTCAACGGGAAAGATCGTGCCATCTTTCTTTTTGTGGTCCTGCTGCTGGATTTGAGTATCCCCCGCCCTCAGCATCAGGACTGTTCTGTCCGGTTCGGTGGAAAGATCGATCAATCGGCGTTTCGTCATTTCCACCAGAGTGTATCCATAAAGTCCTGTTGCCGCGGCATTGGCATCAAGGATGGAGCCCGTTTTTTTCTCTACCAGAAAAACGGCGTCGCCTGTCACTTCAAAGACACGCCGATACTTGCGTTCACTCTCTTTCAGGGTCGTTTCCGTGTGTCTTGACCCCGTGATGTCACGGCACAGCCCGACCAGGGCAATCAGCCTGTCTTCCGGGTCGAAGATGCCTTTATTGGACTGGTGAATCCATCGTTCTTTCCCTTTGGGATCAATTATTTTATATTCATAGCTGCGCCCCGCGATTCCCTCCAGCAGTTCCTCCCATTTTTCATTGCAGTAGTCGAAATAATCGGGATGGATAATGTCCTTCATGAAAAACGGGTTCCGATAAAAATCCGACGCGCTGTAACCAAAGACTTCCACAACGGAAGGGCTGATATATTCATAATCGCCTTCAGGAATCCTCAGAAGGAAAACCATATCACTCAGGTTTTCAAGAAGCCTGCGATATTTCTCTTCGCCTGAAAATGACCCGGCAAAGTCTTCTTCGCCTGGATTTTTCTCAAGAGCGGGCACCTTTTTTTTCATATATTCCAGATCGGCCATACGCTGTGCTTTCGTCATGATTTTCATCTTCATCATCCGAGGGCTTCCTGAAAATTCGCATTGTCACGCAACCTGATCTCCATGATCCTCTTGCCCCGTCGACTCAATTTGGAAAACTCTCCTGCGTGGTCATCCCTCCTTTTACCTTCTCACACTCAGCTGATGCTGAACATCGCTTAAGTCTTTCGTACGATGATTAAAATATTAACAGCAAAACCCCGTTTCTGTTGAATGAATCGGGGCTTTCATCTCCAATGCATCATGATTCATTCCCTTAAGTATCTTAATTCAACAGTTTAGCTTGTGATGCTAACACAAAATCATAATTATTCCTATTATTTTAAAGCAAAGAGTAATTACTTAGAGAAATCAGAATGCCCCTTCCCCAATCCTGGAACCAGGGGTAAACGACGATGGTGCTGGGAGGCCTCGAGGGTATGCGGAAGAGAAACTGCTGGCCTGCAGAAAGCAGGCACCGCAGGTTCTCCTGATCTTCCTCCTGCCCGAAACACTCCACCCTGGCTTCTCAGGTGGCCATGGTCCGGAGGCCTCGCATCGTCCCGGCGGTCCAGATCTTCTTCAAAGGAAACTCAGGAGAGAAAAACATCCCCGGATACTGATGGCAGGACAGGGAGCATTCCTGATCTCCAAGCTGAAGAGAATCTTCAATCTTGGAAAGGAGGACATGACGCCCCGACGGGGAATCCAGATTTGCCACGGGAAGACCGTGGGATCTCCGGGTATGACGGTTCAGAAGCGCGCTGGAAGTATAGCTGCCCAGCCCTGGCTTCCAGCCATTCCATCTCCAGGGCCGTTTCCCGGCTTTCCGGAACATCCTGATCCCATTTCACGCGCATCATCACGACACTTCCCCTGTTATGCACGATGAAACCGTAATTTCAATTCCAGATCAAAGAAGATACAACGGCGACGAGGCATAGGCGACGAAGAAGGACTGAAGCGTACGCAGCGAATCCGATAACGAAGTCTCGGCAGAGAACGCTTTGATATGGGATTGAAATAATGGCGTCTCAGGGCATGTTAAATACTTCCACTCCCGTCGGAACCCTGAAGTTGAACAGGCTATCGGATAACCGATTATTCACTCTGATGTTCCGGAATTGAATCCGAGTTTCATTCCCGTATGTATCGGTAAAGCTTCCCTCTATAATTTGATAACTTTTTTTATCCACGGTCAGGTTGAGTTGATCGGTTCCCAATCCGGGCCTCTTCGGGACCAGCGTCAACTGATAATTCCCTTCCTTATCGACGGCACCTGATTCAGCAAAACGGATCGAAAAATCTTCCTGGAGCTTACCCATGCCAGAAAGAAAGCGAACGGCCATTTTGGATTTGAAAATCTGATCGGCGTTCTGGACATAAACTACATGATCCTCAGGAACATAGAGCCAGGCTTTCTGCGGATTGACGACAAGCTTTTTCATTTGCGGCTTCTGGTAATCCCACAACATCCGTTTGGGATTCTTCAGATAAAGGATTCCTTCTTCCCGTTCCGCTCTTCCCATGGATTTCAGAGATACTTCCTGAATAAATGACGCCTTCAGATCGCGCGTCCGCTCATAGGCCACCTGCATCCGGCTGATCAGGGCGGAAAGGGACAGGGGCTCAGCGGCCTGAAGACAGCCGCTCCCCCACGACAAAATGCCGAGGAAAACCAGAACAGAAAGGATGATCCTTCCGCGGCAAAAACATCTTTTTTGGTTCTCATTATAATTCATGATCATAGAAAAATCAGCCCTTTACTGTATACATTGTTGATACGCCACGGGCTTCCCCATTTTTTCAAGAAATTCGATACCAAAGAGATATATGTCCGTAATTATTAACTAATTTACTGCCTAATTCTTATGCAATTCGGTCAATATTGGTAACAATTACAGACTTACCCGATTTATCAACAGCGTTATCCACAGGCTTGTCCACAGGCTTGTGGATGAGATTTCATCGGGAATCCTCAGTCGGAAATTTTCATTCTCCAGCCGAATGGATCCTCTTTTTCGCCATACTGAATACCAAGGATTTCATTGTAAAGTTTTTCCGTTAAAGGCCCCGTCTTTCCGCCATTAACCTGATACTCTTTACCCTGATAATAAAACTGACCGACAGGAGAAACCACAGCCGCCGTGCCGGACGCGAAAACTTCCTTAAGCGTTCCCGTTTCGACTGCCTGAAGAACTTCCTCCATGGAAAGTCTCCGTTCCGAAACGGTCATCCCCCAGTGCCGGGCCATTTTAATCACGGAATCCCGAGTCACTCCGGGCAGGATGGTCCCTTCCAGAGGGGCCGTCACCAGTTCATCGCCAATCAGGAAAAAGATATTGCTGGTTCCCACCTCTTCGACGTACTTTCTCTCGATGGCATCCAGCCATAAAACCTGGGTGTAGCCCATTTTCATGGCAATCTGACTGGCATAAAGACTTGCCGCATAATTCCCCGCGTTCTTGCAGGTCCCTGTCCCGCCACGCACTGATCGAACATATTCCTCGCTGACGTAAATTTTCGTCGGATTGAATCCTTCAGGATAATAGGCTCCTACCGGGCCGACGATAATGAAAAAGAGATATTCATCAGATGGATGTACGCCCAGCGCTGCCTCGGTAGCAATCATGGTTGGTCTGATATACAGGGATGTACCCCGCCCATGGGGTATCCAGTCTTTTTCCAGAAGAACCAGCTTGACCAGAGCTTCCATAAATACATCCGGGTCAAGGGCAGGCATGCAGAGTCGCTCAGCAGACGCATTCATGCGTCGAATATTTTCCTTGGGCCGGAAAAGATAGATTTCACCTGACCGTCCGCGATAGGCCTTCATCCCTTCGAATATTTCCTGACCGTAATGAAGACACATGGCCGTCGGATCGAGACAGATGGGCCGATACGGGCCGATCTCCGCATTTTCCCATCCGCGATCGGTTTGATAGGTCATCGTAAACATATGATCCGTGAAAAATTTGCCGAATCCCAATTTCGATTCATCTGCCGGCTTTGTTTTTCTGGATTCCGGCGACAGCGGATTCATTTTAATCTCCATAAGTGCGTCTCCTTCATGATTACGAACTCTTTCGTGGTTAAACATTTCTTATGCCGAAGCTTTCCTTCTGAATCGTCCTTGCCCCTGACAGAGTGAATTCCGGAAAAGTGCCCCACTACCCACGTCATGTGTATAGGTGTGGCCGGGTTTACATGTCTCGGGCAATTTTTCCTGAAGCCATGATGGCGTGTTTCCAAAAGCCGGAAAATTCAAGGCTTCATCCAGACAACGAATTGCATAATAAAATTTTACTCTCTTTTGTCAAACGGTATTTATCGCTCTTTTATCACTTATACCCGATAGGAATCCAGACTGCGGTATGAAATCGCCTCCGCGACATGGCAGGCCGAAATCGCTTCACAATCTTCGAGATCCGCGATGGTGCGGGCAACCTTCACTATCCGGGTGAACGCCCGGGCGCTGAGCCCCAGCCGCTCCATCGCCATTTCAATCAACCGATGGGAATCGTTATCCAGGGGGCAGAATTCAGAAATCTGTCGATCCGGCAATCGGGCGTTGCACAACGCCTCAGAACCGGCCATCCGTTCCTGCTGTTTTTTCCTGGCCCGTAAAACCCTTCGGCCAATGACCTCGGAAGACTCTCCGTTGTAAGGCCCGGTCAATTCCCGATATCCGACCGATGGGACAAGGATGTGAATGTCAATTCGGTCCAGTAGTGGGCCGGACAAGCGGGCCTGATACTGTCGGATCTGCCGGGGCGTACAGCGACATGAACGGGCGGGATCGCCATGATAGCCACAGGGGCAGGGATTCATCGCCGCGACCAGCATGAATCGCGCGGGAAAAGAGGCGGTAATCGACGCCCGGGTAATGGTCACCGCACCGTTTTCCAGAGGCTGCCTCAGGGCCTCCAGCGTATTTTTACGGAACTCCGGCAGTTCATCCAGAAACAGCACCCCGTAATGAGCGAGACTGATCTCTCCAGGCTTCGGAGTCTGCCCACCGCCAACCATACCGGCATCCGAAATGGTGTGATGGGGCGCCCGGAAGGGACGCGATCCGACAAGGACCTCTTCCCTGTCCAGCAGTCCGGCGACAGAATAAATTTTCGTAATTTCCACCGCTTCCTCAAAGGTCAGCGGAGGAAGAATGGAGGGAAGTCGCTGCGCCAGCATGGTTTTTCCCGAACCAGGAGAACCGATCATCAGGAGATTGTGCCCCCCGGCCGCGGCAACCTCCAACGCCCGCTTTGCCTGATCCTGACCGCGGATTTCAAGAAAATCCCGACCCGCTGGAGACGCCTTTTCCCAGATGCTGTCGCTGTCGGTTCCCGCGGGATGGATCTCACGGATCCCGTTAAAATACTCCACAATTTCCGGAAGCGTTTCAATTGCGATGACATCTATCCCTTTGACCATGGCTGCTTCGGACGCATTTTCCGCAGGAACGACCAGCCCCCTGAAATTCAAATCCCTGGCAAGCTGAGCCGCGGAAAGAACGCCGTTTACCCCTTTCACGGCCCCATCCAGGGACAGTTCCCCCATGAGCATGAATTCCTTCGCACTTTCTCCCCGGACGATGCCTTCCGCGGTCAGAATGGCCAGCGCAATCGGCAGATCGAATCCTGTCCCTTCCTTCCGGATATCCGCGGGAGCAAGATTCACGGTCACATGATTCCGCGGAAAGCTGTAGCCCGAATTCCGAATGGCCGCCCGGATCCGATCCTTACTCTCTCTTACCGCCGTGTCGGGCAGACCGACCGTAGAAAACTGCGGCAGACCGCTGGCAACATCCACTTCAACAACCACCGGATAGGAATCAATTCCTATCAGCGTGGCACTGCTCACCTTGACCATCATAGTTCATCCTCCTGGAATCATTCACTTTGTTTTTCATGAAACACGGATGACACGCCTCATGAACCCGCACTCGATCCTTAATGGTCCCCTGCAGAAATTTTCCCTCCGATACTTCTGATAAAAATCGGCGAAAACTTATCTAACAAGGAGAGTTCCCGCAAGAAATTTCTATCTTCAACGTCGAAAATTTGCCGTCTTGACGAAAAAATATGCCTGTGTTAGAGTTCCCGCGATTTTTTGAAAAACAGACCCGCAAAATGCTGCCTTAGCGTAATTTCCTGTGAGAGATTAGAAAATTATGAAAAACGATACGGGGAAAACAGGTCTTTCCCATCTTGACGACCAGGGCCAGGCCAAGATGGTGGATGTAACCGCCAAGGATGAGACAATCCGTGAAGCGGTGGCCTGCGGAACAGTCCGGATGCAGCCCGCAACGGTCCGTCTGATTCAGGAGGGCGGTCTTACCAAAGGCGATGTTTTCAGCGCCGCCAGGCTTGCCGGCATCATGGCCGCCAAAAAGACGTGGGAACTGATTCCCCTCTGTCATCCCCTGATGTTGACCAGTGTTGATGTTTTCTTCAGCAGCAACGCGGAACGCGGTGAAATAACCCTTGAGGCCCGGTCCACAACCATCGGCAGGACCGGGGTGGAAATGGAAGCCCTGACTGCGGTCAGTGTTGCCGCGCTGACAATTTATGACATGTGTAAAGCCGTTGACCGGGGAATGGTCATTTCGGAAATCTTCCTCCAGTCCAAAAAAGGCGGCAGGAGTGGAACCTTCGATCGATCCGTTTCACTCCCGCCCGGCCGTTCCGGCTCATGAGGCATCGTCATTCAGCAATTCAGCAGAAGTTTTCCTGTCATTCTTGATTTGAGAGTCTCTCAAGGGGTCCATTCATGGAAAACAAAATTTACGGGATCAGGAAACTTATTGCCATTTCATTCGGCATTGATGTCTTCCTGCTGTGCGTTCTTTTTGTTCTTTCCTTTCTCGTCGGGGGATCATCCCCGGAGAGGATCGTTCTGGCCGTTTTTTTAATTCCCTCCCTCTATGTGTTATGCGAACTCTGGTCTCGAAGGGTTGTTCTTAATGCCCGGGGGGTCCGGCTGGAAAAGTTTTTGCGGAAAAAAGAACTGGGTTGGCATGAGATTACCAACGTCGGCGCCCTCGTTCTTCGTTCACGAACCTATCTCCTGTTGACCACAGCGAAAGGATTCGTGAGTATTTCCAATTCCTATGAGAATTTTTCGCACCTTATTCAGGACATTGCCGAACGCGTCGATGAGGAAAAAATAGAAGAGGAAGTCCGCCGGCAGATCGATTCACCCCAGGTTAACAGTTCCGAACTGATCAAGTTCTGGATAGCCGCGTTGGTTATGCTGGCACTGATCATTATCAAATTATTTTTTTGACGCGATTGCTGCTCATTCCAATTCCGGGTTGGGTAAGATCTTCAGGCCGCAAGCCCCAGGCAGCGCAGGCGCATAAGTCGACCATCGAGAAACCGATAACGAAGCCCGCGGAGCGCGCTTTGATATGGAATAGGGATTACCGGTCCAGAAAGGAGACAAATCTTTTCATGAATTATATCGTTGATCGCCGAAACATTGTTGCGGAACGAAACATTGACGTAGAGGGCGATAAGGATGTGCCTTCCTCACCCGCTTTCGTTCTTGAAAGAATTCTTCAGAAGCAGCTTGAAGATATCGCAACGGTTCTGCATTCCACGGATTCGGACCGGAGCACGCTTTACGACGACATCATGACCATGGTGGATCGGGGTCTTTACCGGATCGCTTTACAACGCAACAATAACGTGAAAAGCGCCGCAGCCGCCTATCTGGGAATCAACCGGAACACTTTCCAGAAAAAAATGGCTAAACTGGGGCTGGACTCTCCGAAGCCCTGACGCATCCCATCCCAGCCCCTCTGCACCTGGTCTCGAGAGATCGGCCTCCAGCATGAAAAGCCGGGGAAGTTTATCCCCGGACAGTACACCCGCATCGGGAGAAAAGTCCTGAACAGTTTAACATCCATCTTCACTCTCCTGTATCTGAAGGCATGGTATCTTTAATAAAAATAAGAGAAGCCCCATGATCGCCTCCGAAAAATTGAAATTCTGGACGAAATCGTTTCGTTCGCTGATACGAAATACACGGATACTCATCGGCTGCCCGCCGCAGAAGGTTCAGGGCCCCGCGATCATCCTCTTTCCTCTGGAACCCGCTACGCTCTGCTGCGGCCTTGCCGGCATTCTTACCGTGAAGGGGGCCTCCATGGCGCCCGATGACATCCAGGCGGCAATCCGGCGCATCCTGGAGGGGCTCCAGCCTATGAAAGAACAAAACATCCAGGCGCTGAATTCCGGATCGATTCCGCTCGACTCGTATCTCGGCGGCAGCCGCCACCTGGACAGTCTGGGCAACGCCCTGCTGGACCTCAAGCAGGACGCCGCCGCGGAACATCTCTTCTTTTCAGAAAAGGAAACCGCCGCGCTTCGTGAACAGATTCACTTCCTGCAGAACTTCCTTGCCGCAGAGGAATCCATGCTGGAACAATCGGCCGGCCATTTCACGACTCTCGATCTGGAAAGCATCAACAGCCGCCTGGTCATGCTGAAAGACATCCTCTGGGCGCTGGATAAGGACATCCTGAACAATATCGGCCGGATCGCCTCCCTCGCCTGCAACCGGCACGGAAACGGAGTATCCCGGGAAGCCTTCCGCAAATATCGGAAACTCAATTATCTCCTGAACTGCCTGGACCGCCTGGAAGTCCGGGGACGGGATTCTGCAGGCATCCAGATTTCCTTCACCCTGGCCGACGAGCAGGCTTTTGAAAACGCGGTTGCATTCCTCAGGACAAATTCCCTCTACGACGAATTTCTACGACGCATTCAGCCGGGGGACTGGCTCAACGGCTCAATCGGGATATCTTTCAAAAAGAGGGAAGAAAAAAAGGAAAGCCGTGGAGAAACCACAATCACCTTCACCTACAAGACCTCGGCCATCATCGGTGAACTGGGACGTAATGTCCGGGAACTGAGAGAGGGCATCGCCGGCGATGCCCTGTTTCATGAATTCGCCCGGCTGGAGACCGGTTTTGAAACCGCTTTTGCCCACACCCGCTGGGCATCCGTCGGCTCCATCACGGATGACAACTGCCACCCTGTAAATAATTTCACGCTGACCTCGAAAACGGATCTGAGTCATGGAGAATTGCCTGCGGCATGCCGGGATTATCCCTGTTACGGAAAGGGCAACTGGTTGATCTCCGTAGTCCTGAACGGCGACATTGACAATTATGCTGCCCTCCGCACGGCGTTGGAGGCGGAGCGGGAGGTCATTCCCCGGGAAGTCACCACCGACACCAAGATCATCCCCCTGCAGATCGAAAAATACCTTCTGAGCGGCCATGACCTGCAGGAAGCCTTTCGCCTTGCCGTCAGCGATTTCGAGGGCTCCCACGCCATTGCCATGGTCAGCAATCTGGCGCCCGAAAAGGTGTTCCTCGCCCTGAAGGGCAGCGGTCAGACCATTTACGTCGGCATTGCCCCGGATTCATACATATTCGCCTCGGAACTGTACGGACTCGTGGAAGGCACCTCCAGGTTCGTTAAAATGGATGGTGAAAAGACTCCCCTAGAATCCGAAGATTCTGAAGGAGAGAAGACAGGACAGATCTTCATCCTCGACGAGAACGGAGCGGGGGGCATTTCGGGAATTTCGGCGTTTTTCTACGATGGGACTCCCCTCATGCTGACCGACCGGCAGGTGCAACAGGCGGAAATCACCACCAGGGACATCGACCGGGGAACATATCCCCACTACTTCCTGAAGGAAATTACAGAGTCCGCCCTCTCCGTCAGAAAGACCCTCCGGGGGAGATATCGGATAAGCGAAGACGCCGGCGGCAAGAAGCAGGTCACATTCAATCTCGGATCCGACGTTCTGCCGGAAAAATTGAAAACGGATATCCGCGAGGGGACGATCCGCCGGATTCTGGTCGTCGGCCACGGCACAGCGGCGGTCGCCGGTTCCGCCGTTGCGGACGCCCTGGAGCGATACCTGAAGGATGCGCCCCTGACCGTGGAGGCACGGATTGCCTCGGAACTCAGCGGCTTCTGCCTTCATGACGATCTGAGCGACACGCTCGTCATTCCCATTACCCAGTCGGGAACCACAACAGACACCAACCGCGCGGTGGCCATGGCGGCGCAGCGGGGAGCGACGGTTCTGGCTATCGTCAACCGCCGCCAGTCGGATATCACCACAAAGGCCCAGGGAGTTTTCTATACGAGCGACGGGCGGGACATCGAGATGTCTGTGGCCTCCACGAAAGCATTCTACTCCCAGATTATCGCCGGCCATATCCTGGCTCTCTTCTTCGCCCAGTTTCTTAAAACCCTGCCGGACGCCGCTATCGCCTCCGAACTGGCCATACTCGAACAGGCTCCGGACAGAATGGAACAGGTCCTCACGCAAAAGGAGGATATCCGCCGGGCCGTCGAGCGCTTCGCCAAGCGCAAGACATACTGGGCCGTTGTGGGCAGCGGCCCGAACAAGGCCGCCGCCGATGAGATCCGCATCAAGCTCAGCGAACTCTGCTACAAAACGATCTCCACGGATATCGTGGAAAACAAGAAGCACATCGATCTGTCGGCGGAACCCCTGATTCTCGTGTGCGCCGCCGGCAATCCCGAGGCCGTCCTCGGCGACATCGTCAAGGATGTGGCCATTTTCAAAGCACACAAGGCGGCTGTCACGGTTTTCGCCGACGCGGATGAAGGCCGTTTCGACGGTCTTGCCGACGCCGTGATCCGGATTCCCCGCTCCCCCTTGCCTCTTCCTGTCATCCTCAATACCGTGGCCGGCCATCTCTGGGGATATTACGCGGCCATGAGCATCGATGAAGACGCCCTGTTCCTGAAAACGTACCGCAGTCAGATAAATCGCACCATGGTGGAGCAGGACAAACGGAAAACTTCCTTTTATGAGCGGATCGCAGACCGGGATTTCCGCCGGCTCATCCGTGATTTTTCATCCCGATTCCATGAACGAAGAAACCAGGGGGCCTTTTCCTTTACCAGCGTCAAAACAGTTTCGGACATCGTTCTCCTCCTGAAATACGTCGTCGGCAAGCTTCCGCTTGAGGATTACCGGCATGATTTCAAGAACGGCGGTGATCTTCTGTCTCCCATTGATCTGCTGGACATCTCCCTGGGTCAGGCGATCGACGAACTTTCCCGTCCCATCGACGCCATCCGGCATCAGGCAAAGACGGTCACGGTGGGAACGAGCCGCAAGGAAGAATCGCTTCACGGCATTCTCTTCAATCTGCTGAAGGAGCTGAACATCTCCACAAGGATGCTGGTCGGCAAAACCATTCCGGAATTGAACCGGATTCAGCCGGCCATCGCCGAGATCCGGGGCTATACCTTGTATGGCATCAACAATCTCGATGCGGACGGCAACCCCGGGGATGAAGCGACCATCGCCATCCATAAACGGGGCGGCATCTCCCTGGAGATGACCTCCCGGGCTGAAACCTCCAAACGGCTCATGGGAACGAAAAAAATCATGGCCCGAACCCGAAGGCTTTATATCGGGCGGGGAAAACTCGATAGGATGCCCATTGTCATTCTCCCTGTGCTGGACGAAGGAAACGCCGTCCGGAACCTGCTGCTGGCGCATGTCGCTTTCCATGAAAACCTGCCGCTGAAAAAGAAGATCAATATCCTGGGTGTCAAATACAACGACATCCGCAATCTGACCGATGAATACAACCTGCCTTGGGAGGACGCTTATCTGGAAAAGATTCCCATGGAAGTCCTGCTGGGCGAGGCGGTTGAAACCCTTGTCGAAGATATCCGGGGAAAAATTGCAGACCCGAAGAAGGAGAAAGAATTCACATGAGAACAAAATATATCTTTATTACCGGAGGCGTCCTGTCATCCCTGGGCAAAGGACTGGCTGCGGCATCCATAGCCGCGGTACTGGAGTGCCGGGGGTTACGGGTGACCAATCAGAAGCTGGACCCTTACATCAATGTCGATCCCGGAACGATGAGTCCCTTTCAGCACGGCGAGGTCTTTGTCACTGATGACGGCGCCGAAACCGATCTGGACCTGGGCCATTATGAGAGGTTTACCTCAACGCGCATGGGAAAAAGCAACAACCTGACGACCGGCCAGGTTTACTTCTCGGTCATCACCAAGGAACGGCGCGGGGACTATCTCGGCAAAACCGTTCAGGTGATTCCCCATATCACGAACGAGATCAAGGATTACATCCGCCAGTCTTCGGAAGGCTTTGACGTCGCCCTGATAGAAATCGGCGGAACCGTGGGCGATATCGAAAGCCTCCCCTTCCTGGAGGCCATCCGTCAGTTCCGCAACGAAGTGGGCAAACAGAACGCCATCTTCATTCACCTCACCTGGGTGCCTTTCATCAAAACCGCCGGAGAAGTAAAAACCAAACCCACACAGCACAGCGTCAAGGCCCTCCGGGAAATCGGAATTCAGCCGGACATCCTGCTCTGCCGGACGGAAGAATTCCTGTCGGAAGATATCAAAGCCAAGATCGCCCTGTTCTGCAACGTGGAAGAGGCCGCCGTCTTTACGGCGAAGGATGTGAGCTGCATCTATGAAGTGCCGCTGATCTACCATCGGGAAGGGCTCGATCAGAAGATCGTCGATCTGCTCAACATCTGGACAGGGCAACCCCATCTGGAAGCCTGGGAAAATGTCGTGCAGAAGATCACGTCACCGTCTTATGAGGTCAATATCGCCATCGTGGGCAAGTATGTGAACCTTACCGATTCCTATAAAAGTCTCAACGAAGCCCTGGTGCACGGAGGCATCGGCAACGACTGTCAGGTCAACCTGCGTTTCGTGGATTCGGAAAAGATTGAAAAAGACGGGCTCAATCACCAGTTGGAAAATGTGGACGGCATCCTGGTTCCCGGCGGATTCGGCAATCGGGGCATTGAAGGGATGATTCAGGTCATCCGCTATGCACGGGAAAACAAGGTGCCTTTTTTCGGCATCTGTCTGGGGATGCAGATGGCCGTTGTGGAATTCGCCCGCCACGTCTGTGGGCTGGAAAAGGCGAACAGCTCGGAATTCGACGAAAACACCCCTCATCCGGTGATCGACCTGCTCCCGGAGCAGAAAGCCGTTCAGGAAATGGGGGCTTCCATGCGCCTGGGTTCCTACCCCTGCCGCCTGTCCGATGCTTCTCTGGCCTGTGAGGCCTATGGCGAGGTGGAAATCGGGGAGCGTCACCGCCACCGCTATGAGTTCAACCGGGATTATCAGGAACGTCTGGAGGCCTGCGGACTGCGCATCACGGGGCGTTCACCGGACGGCCGGCTGGTTGAAATCGTGGAGATCAAGGATCATCCCTGGTTCCTCGGCTGTCAGTTCCATCCGGAATTCAAATCCCGGCCGACGGAACCTCACCCGCTTTTCCAGCGATTCATCGAAGCCGCCCTTCGCTACCGCAAAAAACGCGCGGAGGACCAGTAATTCCGGACATCGGCGCCCGGTTTACCATCGGGAAATGCTGGACAGGAAAATCCGGAAGATCAAGCCCTGATCAGGACCACCGATCGGATCATCGCTGATCCGGTGAAAGTCAGATAATGCGAGTGTGTTCATGGATTGAGGCAGGTCAGTGCTGTTTTGAGCCGGGGAAAGCTCTATGGGAATACCAGGAGGGACAGGAACTTTTCCTGATCAGGTCAGTCCCCCTCCCCCTGGACACAGTCAGGCGACGATGATTTTTATCGCCGATAGTAATCGTGCCGGTCGTTCCTGTCATCCCTGCCGTCTCGGCCATCCCCGCCCTTGAAGCGGGTTTCTCTGGGATAGCGGTCCCTCGGCAGATCTTTCCACGGTCCATTCTTTGATTTTGAGTAAGACCAGCGGTCGCTGTGATAGTAATAGTGAAAATCGCCGTAGAAGTAATAAGGGTCGGTAAGTTCAACAACAGCCGGCAGAGCGGGCGCGATGACGACGCCTTCTCCATGATGCGCGGGAACCATCACACAAGCGGAAAGCATGAATAGAGACCACGCCGTGACAAATAACAGCAGCTTTTTCATTTTTATCCTCCTGAGATTCTTGTTGAAAAAACCTCTTTGCTTCATGTTCCCTGATGCGATCCTATTTTCAAATCCCTCAGGTCCTCAGTTTTTTCAGCAACCACGCCATGTTTTCACCCAGCAGCCTCATCGTGTAAATTCCCTCCTGATCCGATTCCACATCGCCCTTGTCCAGACCGATTCCCATGTTCCAGTAGTTGGAACCCGGGATGATCATCTGGCTGATCAGGAAAAAATTGTTGAGCGTATTGAATGCGTGGATGCTGCCCGCCCGACGGACAGCAACGACCGCGGCGCCCACCTTGCGCCGGAGCATATCCCCGTTTGCCTTGGCGACAAAACCGGCTCGCTCGATCAAAGCCTTCATTTCGGCGCTGACATCGGCGAAATAGGTCGGCGATCCCAGCAGAATGCCGTCGGCCTCAACCATCTTCTCGAGGCACTCGTTCAGGACGTCTTCTTTGACCGCACACCGTTTATCCCGGGTTTCGAAGCATTTTCCGCAGGCGGTGCAACCCCGGAGAGTCCTGCCGCTCAAGTTGAATGTTTCCGTTTCAATGCCTTCCTTCTTTAATCCGCTCAACGCATAATTGATGAGAATGGCGGTATTTCCATCTTTGCGAGCACTGCCGTTGAATGCAATAACCTTCATCTCCTTTTCCTCCGTGAGCGTTTTTTCTCTTTGTATCAAATTCCGGAACATAGATAAAGAAAGAAGGGGCTGCACAGTCGTTTGCGCTCTGCAACCCTTCCTGTCTTTGAATCAACGTCGACACGCTGGTCGAGATAATATAAAGTCGGCAGGACGAAGTCGACGCAGGCGCGCATATGTCGACCGTCGAGTGGCCGATCATGCTGTCAACGAACAGTGCGCTCGGATATGGCATCAGGACAACAACCGGTTGGAGTTACGAGGCCGAAACCCAATCCTTCTTTCTCAGGGTCACCCGGAACAGTTTTCGGGGAAGGTCGCCTTCTTCGAATTCGTCGATGCCGACCAGATCATAGCCTCCGGCCAGTCGTTCGACCTTTTCCCTGGTGAAAAAATGGACGATAAAACCGCCGACCTCATACAGATCCTCGCCCCGGGAGATGCCGGCGCCGTAATGCGCATCGCCGGTGTGACGAACCGTGTAGATGTTCAGCCCAGCGGGACGCAGGACCCGACGCACTTCGCTGGACAGTCTTTCCAGTTCAGCAGTCGTCAACGCCATACAGTAGAGCATGTGCGAAAAGCAGGCATCGAAAATCCCATCTTCAAAGGGAAGCGGCTCCCGGATGTCATGCCGGATGGCCTTCACTTTGTCGGACAAACCCATTTGCCGGGCCTTTTCCGCAATAGTTGTTATCGACTGTTCGGAATAATCGAGGACATCCACCTGGAACCCCTGGCTGGCAAAGAACAGGGCATCCCGGCCCTGCCCTCCCCCCAGTTCGAGGATCCTCCTTTTTCCTTCTTTCAGAAACAGCTCCACGGCAATCCGCGCCGGCTCACTGGGTTCAATGCCGAACAGGTCTTCTGCTTCAGAAAATGTGTTTTCCCAGTGCCTCTGCTGCGCATTCAGCGTCTCATTCACGATCAGTTTTCCGCTATGCTCCTTTTCCCCGACTTTTCCAGCTTCATCCCGATAGAAGAAATCCTGCGTTGCGACATGATTTTTATCCTGAAAGACAATCCCTTCCATCTCCAGCAATTTTCTTTTCATTTCCAGACCGTATTGGAAGCCTCCCAGACTTCCATCGGAACGGATCGCGCGGTGACAGGGAACCACAAGAGGGAAGGGATTGTTCGCCAGGGCGGTTCCCACGGCTCGGGCGCCTTTCGGGTTATCCAGGTGTTTCGCAATCAATCCGTATGTGCTGATCCGGCCCCGGGGTATGGCATAATCGGCGAGCAGAACTCTCTTTTGAAAGGCGGTACAGAGATCAAGGCGAAGGCTGTCGAGAGAAAATCGAGAATCCTCGCCGCCCAGAAAAGCCGCGATCTGATCGAGGATCAGGCCGATCTCCTCACAGGAAGCGCCCCTGGAATGAGGGAAAAGCGCCCGGACAGCCTGCCCGGCTGAGATTTCCGGAGCGGACAGCAGGATGCGGCCGATCTTCGGTTCGCCTCCATGAACCGACCACAGTACGGCCACAGGGCCAAAGGGTGTGTCGCGAAGACAGAACGCCGGGGTATGAGTTGCTTCCTGATTCATCAGTTCATCAATTCGAAGATGGGCCATGATCCTTATTTTCCATTTTTGTCCCTTTCCATATCCAGAAGATTGACAAAGAAAAGCCGCTCACGAAGGTGGGCTCTCCTGTTGCAGCAGGATCCCGCAGATCTCGGACGCCTGCGGAACCGCGACCGCTTTGAGCTGCCCTGTTCTACCGCCAGGTGACCGCGGCTTTTTTTCTCAGGGGAATGCGGTAATATCGGACATCAGGATAACCGATCATCATGGCCCCGAAAACTTCATGACCTTCCGGAAGGTTGAGCGCCTCCATGATTGAAGGACAGGCATTGGCGGCTCTCGTGAAAAAGCCTGCCCAGCACGCACCCAGACCTTTTGAAAACGCTGCAAGCTCCATACAGGTCAGGGCGATAAAACAGGAACTCTGGGACGCGCCAATGGCTGACGGAGCATGGGTAATGATGAGATGGGGCGCTCCGCGACAGATCCGATCTTCCCCCTTCTCCCAATCGGAGACAAACCGCTCCATCCCCAGGCCTTTCGCCAGTTTCGGATCTTCCCTGATGACCGACCGCATCCAGTCAATGACCAGACCGGCCAGGCGATTCACATCCCCGGCATCCTGTATGACCAGCCAGTTTACCGGCTGCAGATTGACCGCTGTCGGGGCGTAGCGGGCCGTATCGATGATGTCGGCCAGAATTTCCCGATCGACGGGCTGTTTTTTGTAGATTCGAATCGATCTCCGGTTCGTCAGGAAGCACTTGACCTGTTCCGCGGAGGGCAGCATCGTCGTGTCGACCGGCAGGCACTGCTCCGGTTTCATTGTATTCAGAGACAGGGCGCCGTAAGGGCAGACGGCCACACAATGGCCACAGCGGATACACTGTTTTTCCGCTCGATCGATAGGGACGGGAAGCTTGTCTTCTTCACTGACCGTAATCAGTTTCAACGGGCATACCGCCGCACAGATTCCATCACGTTTGCATTTCTGAATATCGATTTCAAAAAGGGTATTCATGATTATTCTCTCCTGATTTATCTGTTTCTTTTAATGCTGAAAATGAGCCGTTTCAGGGATTGCGTTTCGCAAACCGGCAGGCAGGAGCACTCCAGCCCTCAACGCGAAAAAACTGAAACCGCTGAAGTTGACATTCCGCTTTATTTACCACGCCTGACGCCTTCATTGAAGTGCAATCATCTTCATCTGGAAAAAATTTCCATAACTATTGACAATATCTCCACGGAGACGGATAGTTATGGCATGCAATGGACAGATTTGCGGAAGGGTTTCCATGGAATACGAGGTTATCATAGTCGGAGCCGGACCGGGGGGGATTTTCGCGGCATTGACTCTCGCGGATCTGGGGATCGAGCCGGTACTCGTGATCGAGAAGGGAAAGGATCTGAGCGATCGCCGGCGGGGGAAATCTCAGGATATGCTTTGCGGCTGGGGAGGCGCGGGGGCGTACAGTGACGGCAAGCTGACGCTTTCCCCTGAAGTCGGTGGATTCCTGAACGATTACGTGGAACCGAATGCGCTCCGGGAGCTTCTTTCCCACACCGACGCGATCTATGTGGCCCATGGCGCCCCCGAACGATTGTACGGAGGAGCTTCAGATGCCGTTAAAGATCTTGCCGACCGGGCACGGATTGCCGATCTGGAACTGGTGCCCATGCAAGTGCGGCATATCGGCACGGAAAACTGCTCTGTCGTTCTGCAGAGTCTGCAGCGATCCCTTACCGGCCGCGTGGATGTGCGCACCTGCACCCCCGTCGAGAAGCTCCTGACGGAAAACGGACGGATTTCCGGTGTGGAGCTCGCCAGTGGCCAGAGGATTCGAAGCCGATATGTTCTTGCGGCTCCGGGCCGCTCAGGCTCACGATGGATGAAAAGGGAAGCGGAGCTTCTGGGACTGAAGAACAGGCCGAGCCCGGTCGATATCGGCGTCCGGGTGGAACTGCCGGCAATTGTCCTCAAGGACATCACGGACGTCATCTATGAATCGAAGCTCATCCATTACTCAAAGACCTTCGACGACAAGGTTCGCACGTTCTGCATGAACCCCTACGGGGAAGTTGTATGCGAGGAATCGGGTGACGTGGCCGCGGTCAACGGCCACAGCTATACGGAGGCCAGAAGCGAGAACACGAATTTTGCCATTCTCGTAAGCAGCATATTCACGGAACCCTTCGATGATCCCATCGGTTACGGGCGCTATATCGCCAGGCTGGCGAACCTCCTGGGAAACGGAGTGATCGTTCAGAGGCTGGGAGACCTCCTTTCCGGTCGGCGCAGCACACCGTCACGCATAGCACGCTGCCTCACCCGCCCCACTCTTTCCAACGCCACTCCAGGCGACCTGAGTTTTGTTCTTCCTTACCGTCACCTGGTCAATATTCTTGAGATGCTTCAGGCGCTGGACAGGCTTGCACCGGGGATTTACTCACGCCATACTCTTCTGTACGGGGTCGAAGTGAAATTCTATTCCCACAGGATCGATGTCTCACCGGAAATGGAAGCCGGCGTGCGCAACCTATTCATCGTCGGCGACGGAGCGGGCGTCTCCCGGGGACTGCTTCAGGCTTCCGCCAGCGGGATACTTGCCGCGAGAGCCATTGCAAAAAGGATTCGGGACGCCTCCAGTCAGAGGGCATAGCCTCCCCGAAATCGAGCCGATCGGGACTGTAAAAAGCTTGCCGTGGGGATTGTGATATTCACTTTTCCAGAGAAATGGATACAAGGAACCGCGGACAGGTTCCGCGACTGCACCGGAGGTGATTTATGCCGGAATGGAATGCCGTCATCAACATCCATGACCGGGGCTTGAAGGACGCCTTTGATAAACTTGGCAGTTTCGGGGTTCTGGCCAAAACGTCCTTTCTCAATGTGCTGCTCCTGAAAACGGATGACATTGATAATCTTCTTCAGAAGCTCAGGGAAGGGATGGAGGAAGATCCCGCCTCCTGGTCTTTCCTTTCGCGGTTGATCCCGGTTACCTCGACCTTCACTTTTCAGTCACCCGAAGAATTCGAGAAACGCGCGAAGGAAGTGGTCCTGAAATGGGCCTCTGAACTGGCCGGCAGGAGCTTTTACGTGCGAATGAGAAGGCGCGGGTTTAAAGGGAAACTGTCCAGCCAGAACGAAGAGCGCTTTCTCGACACCTGCCTTCTCGACGCGCTTGAAAAGGCAGGGAGACCGGGCCATATCACATTTCATGATCCGGACGCCCTGATCGTCCTCGAAACCGTCGGTTCATGGGCCGGCCTTTCTTTCTGGACCCGGGAGGATCTGCGCCGTTATCCTTTTATCCGGACAGATTGAACACTCCTGCATAACCCCATCTAAACGATCGCGGTTTCTCCGCGGACAATCCATTTCGCCGAAATCGCACTATACGGAATCCAGATCGTCTGCTGCCGGATCTTGAATGGATGTTTACGACTCTTCTGTTCTTCCCACCAATGCATAGACCCCTTTGCTGATTGATTTTACCTCATTGTTCTTCTTCAGTTTAATCAGGACCTGATTGATTTGCTGTTTGGTGAGTTTAGTTTTTTCGACGATCGTATTGAGAGATACGCCCTCACTATTGCCGCTTCTTATAACGTGAAGAATATCATCATACCTGGAGCCTGACTGTTTCTTTTTACGCGTTTTCTGCGGTCTGGCGACTTCCCGTTCGGATTTGAATAATTCCCTGGAGTTCAAGAATTTAATAAGAAAGTCCTCTGGCCCCTCAATTTCAACTTCTGTGTTGCCGTGTTTAATTTTTATTTTGACTGTTTTCATATCTCTCCCTTCGTCGTTAATGTTATTTACAGACCTTTCCCCGTAATGCATCGATTACGGAACCAGGAGTTATAGAACCCCAGTCCGGTTTATCAAAGGCAAGACTATCCAATACATGATCATCCGTATCATATTCAATAATAGATAAAATACGATACGTTTTTTTCTTACAGTCTATTTCCTGTAAAATAAGTTTATAAGAAAGCTTTTCATATCCTTTTGTTGAAAGTCGCTGGCTCCTGTAATATTCAATATCTTCTTCTCTGCTTTTATCTGAAATTATTTTTTTCTCCCATACCTGAAGCACATCTGCCGTTCTCTGTTTTATACTTGTCTTATTGTATGAATAAACATCCCCTTTATTACTCCTCCCATATTCCAGCCAGTCAGAGGAAGCGGCAGCGGGCGGAGAAGGTTTGGGTAACTGATCATCCACTTTACCATCATTGGAACATCCCCAGGAAACGACCAGGGCGAGAAGAAACGACAATAAAATTATGGGTCTGATTATTTTCATAACGATCCCCTTTCCTGAACGCAAATCACCCTCGAGTCGACCGGGCGTCCATTTCTGATTTTTCATTCGACATTTCTCATGAATAAAAGAAGAAACACATCAAATATTTTTTCTGATTTCGACCCTGATCATTTTTACGGGTAATACTGTATGGGCTCTGTGCCTTCCTTACAGAAATCTTCCCAGCCATTCAGCGTTTGATCAATATTTGTTACTTTAAACTCTATACAATAATGATCACGAAAAATCGTAGGGCTGATACCTTCACAATGGCCGGTAATTATTTCATTTATCCCGTCATGCCTGTAATAGACAACGACCTTGTTCACCCACATTATTCTTATCTGATCCAGTTTCCATATCCCACTTTTTGAGATCCCGTCAGGATTGAGAACAAGGTTCTTCTGAGATCCCTCCTGCTGTGTAAAAACACATACACACTGATCATCAGGTGATAAAACATCTTGAAGACAATTGACCATCGCCGGACATTCCTTTTTAAAGATGACATCTTACAGCGTTTGTTTCTGTACTGCAGAAAACATTATTTTTATTTATCATCCTTTTTTGTATTTGAAAATTTATTTAATAAAGATGCGGAACATTTGAATGACCGTAATACGGAGACGGGAGTGTTCATGATTCAACCTCTGCGCAAAGGATGATGCCGGTTCCAAAATTAAAGAAACCAGGGAAGAACGATAAAATTCTTCCGCGCATAAGTCGCATCGCCGGCGTGAACGAGAACGCCGGTCTCGGAGGCGGGGGAGCCGAGAGCACAGAAGTAACGGAGACCCTCAAAAAACGAGGCATTGACGGTCCGGCCGGACTTGATCTCCAGAGGAATCAGTTTTTGACCTGCATCGATAACCAGATCAACCTCATGACCTGTCCGATCCCGCCAGAAAAAGAGAGGGGGTATCTCTCCCCGATGGGCAAACGCCTTGAACAGCTCAGAAAAAACAAAGGTCTCGAAAATCGGCCCTCTCAGGGCGTGGGTCACGAGGTCGGACGGCTCCCGGATTCTCAGCAGAAAGCAGAGAAGCCCCGTGTCGAGAAAATACAGTTTCGGGCTTTTGATCAAGCGCTTGGAGAAGTTGGCGTGATGAGGCGGAAGCAGGTGAAGAATGAATCCGGCCTGGAGGACGGAAATCCATTGCCGCGCTGTCGTATGGGAAATCCCGCAATCGACAGCCAGTGAAGAGAGATTGAGCAGTTGCCCTGATCGCCCGGCACAGAGCCGGACAAACCGTTGAAAGGCGTCGAGATTGCCGATATTGGAGATATCTCGGACATCTCTTTCCACGTACGTCTGGTAATAAGAAGAAAGCCAATCCCGGGCGATCAGTCCCTTGTCATGAATGCGGGGATACAATCCCGTATGCAGAATCGTTTCCAGCTCGAAAGGAGGTTTCTCTCGGGCTGCCGGGAGACGGTCAATGCTGAGGGGATCAGCGGAAGGTCGAGTCAGCAGTTCATCAAGACTGAAGGGCAAAAGATGAACAACGGCCGTCCGACCGGCCAGGGTCTGACTGATCCGGCCCATGAGAGGCAGTTGCTGCGATCCCGTGAGAATGAAATGTCCCGGAAAATCCTCGCTGTCCACAATGACCTGGATATAGGAGAGAAGCATCGGCGCCCGCTGGATTTCATCCAGAATCACACCGCCCGTGAAACGTTTGAGGAATCCTTTCGGATCGGTTGCGGCAAAATCCTTCTCATCCGGTTCTTCCAGGCTGACGTAGGTATAATCGGGAAATGCCATTCTGGCAAGGGTCGTTTTCCCCGATTGCCGGGGACCGGTAATCGAGACGACAGGAAACTGCCGGGCAAGAGAAAGTATTTTATCCGTTAGCGTTCGACTTATCATTTTGAATTCATAAAGCAAAATGAAGGTTATGTCAAATTGAAAGTCATACTTTCAATCAGCCAAAACGGGTAGGGCCTCGACTTTCCATAAGGTACAAAATGGCCTCAATGGGATCGGGCAAGGGAATAGTTTAGTCTTCTCCTCATAAGCCTCAACGCGTGTTGTTAAAACATTGAGGCGATCTTTTTCCGCCGAGCCTGGTTTGGGGTCGAGAATCTGAGCTGTCTGAGCTCAATTTCCTCAATTGTGGCTTCGTAGTCGGCTTCCGTTTTTTTGGGTTTAATTTCCATATCTGTGCTCTTCTCAAATTGTAGCGGCACCTATCCTGTCGCACTCTTGGTTTTTTGTGTTCACAGCAGCCTTATGATTCCGCCATCAATTGCAATCTTCCCCTCTCGGACAAGCATCGCCAGTTCCGCCTCCAGTTTCTTGCGAACATTGACACCCAGCCGTTTGAAACCTTTCGAATTGGCTAAATCACGCAGGAAGGTCTCAAGCAATGCCGTTCCACCAAGCTTTTCGAGAAGTGCCTCGGTCTGGCTAGGATATACGTCGGTTGGCCTTATCGGCGAGGAACCGGCAAAGAGGTCGTTTTCCCTTTCATCCGTGCTAACATCTTCCATCACCTCGTTTTCCGGTTCATCCGATTCCGGCCCAAATCCAGCCCTAATCAGCTCGTCCAATTCGTGGATCAGGGTCATGTCAGAGGCCGTTGTCTCGCCGACATCCGCCTCCGGGAAAATTTCCAACTCTTCGAGTCGATCAAAAACCGGCCGCATAGCAAGATCCGGGTTACGATAGAACGCACTACCGCGAATCCTTATGAACTGCCAGCCCAAGCGTTCAAGGATGGCTTGACGCTCCATATCATCAGACAGCTTTTCCATCGGATGATAGCGGTCGCCATCGCACTCGATAGCTAGACGCTTGCCCGCACCCTCGACCACCATGTCGATCCGGTAATAACCTACCTGCCATTGCGACTTGACGCGGTACCCAGCGTTTGTAAGGCGCTTAAGAACATCGCGTTCGAAGGGTGATTCAGTCTTGCCGACCTCCTGGTTGAAGATCCGGAGGGATGCCAGTGGATCGCGGACGTGTTGAAGCAACTTGAGTCGAATGTCGCTGCTTTTGAGGTGAAGATCAGGATCAAACGAATGCATGACCCACATCTGGTCCCGGGCACGGCTGGCCGCGACGTTGTAACGCTTCTTGATCAATTCGAAGGCACCTTCGCCAGTGGTACGAAGTTGGCCCTCGTCTGACGAGCTATCGACCATCGATAAGAACATGATGTCACGCTCGTCTCCCTGGAACTCCCCGGAGATGCCCGCCTGGATGCGGCGCTTAGCGATTTCGAAACCGGATATTTCCTTATGAAGCATGGACTGGATCAGTAATGCCTGCGCACCGCCCAGCATGGAGATGATGCCGATGGTCTTGCCAGTATAACGCGGGTGACGAATCATCGCCTTGATGGTATCTATGATGCGCCGCGCCTCAGCCTTGTTGATGTCACCTTCGCGTACCCCGTCTACCCGACATCCGACACATGCCGGTTTAATGTCCGTCGAGTTCGATTCGCGCAGCGGTCGAATCTTCCCCTCGTAAGAAAGCAGATTGCTGAAGGCAATGATCTCAGGCACACTCCGGAAATGCTCGACTAGTCGGATCGCATCCCCGAATGATTCCCTCCCGATGTCATAGATTGAGAAGAGATTGTCGAAGAGGAATGAATTCGGAATATCCTGCAGCATTGACTTGCGCAGGTTTTCCAAGATTGTCTGTTTTTTGCCTACACCCAGGGGCGTGACCTGCTCATGGTCTCCGACGACTATGACCTGCTTGCCTAGATAAAGTGGAATCAATGCATTAAGGTCGGCTTGGCTGGCCTCGTCGATGATCACCACATCGAAGCGCGTCGCGCGTGGATCAAAGCTCTCGGCCAAGATTGAGATCGGCATAATCCAGACCGGTACCGCATCCGCACATTTCTTCATCAGTTTTCGCGATTCGGAAAGGAGTGTCTGTCGCTTGTCCAACTGCCGCGTATAAATAAGGCGCTTGGTCGCATCTAGCCAACCAACCAATGCCTGCCGAATTGAAGGATTTCCTTGCAGTCGTTCCAGCTGTTTACCCCAGGCCTTGGCATCGATCAGCCATTGCGTCACCTGCCGCAACGTTTCTCGCGTCCGGTCAATCTGTCGTTGTAGTTCATGGGTATCGAGTTTATCGCGCTCGGCAAGGGTGTAGTGCAACTGTCGCCATGTCCACGCCATAGCAAAATTCCCCGGGACTTTTCCATCATGATGCGGTGGCACTCGGTGGGTAATTTGCTCCGCCCAACCCGGTGCGATAAGGCCCAGTTTTCCAGCCAATGCATCTCTTTCGGCAACCAGCGGCTTCACTGCGTGCAATCGCCGCGTGTACTCCAGTGCCGAAGAGTAAGAATCAGGATTACGCGACCTGACGGCGGCGATAATGCGGCCAATGCAGCCGCGATCAGGCGATGTCGGATCAACTTGCGTGGCAAGGTTAGCAAGCTGACTGAAGTTAGCCTCGCATTCGCACAGTTTACGACGCCCTGCTTCAGTGCTCAGCAGCTTGGGTAGTATTGAAGACGCCAGCCGTTCTATAACCAAATATTCCGAAATCTGCGTTGCTTCCCGGGTAAGCGATGTGATCAGATCATCCAGTTTAAGTCCCACAGCCTTCAGCTTGGCTGTTAGCGGTTCCCATACCGAAGCGTGCCAGTCCAGGCACCGCTGGATTTCAGGAACGAGTGCACGACAGGCAAGCTCCGGGGCCGATCCAAGGCTGTTGAACGGCTGCTGGATGTGTTGCCCGATCATCGAATTCCACGCTAGTTCCAGTCTGGCTCGCAGGTACTCGAGTTCGGCAAGGTGTCCGAGAGCCTCGAAATGGTCGCGGTGACTCGGTTGTCCAGCCGTGACTGACGCTGTCTTTATGAAATGACGCCACTCGGAGTGGGTCGCCAGTTGCAGGAAACCAAGTTTCCCACCGGTATCGATGTGCCCGCAGATTTCGATGGAAATTTGGTGCTGCCTATGCACCGGCAGAGCCTCTGATAGTCGCGGGCTGTGGTGAAGCACCAGCGCGTGCTTCAAGTTGGCTTCCGCCGCTTCCTCGATATCGGCAATAAGTCGTTCCCATACCTCTCGTTCAGTACCGCCGTGAATGCCGGCGACGATGGCATAAGGACGCCATGCTTGATGACGCAGGTCATCGGAGAATTCCGCTGCCAGTTCAGTGGCCAGTTTCTCCAGCAATTCGCTGCCGCAATCGGACGGTTGCCAGTGATTGGCGTCAGACGACAGGTCGATCGTCGTGAGGTGCTGATACTCTGACACCATGATCTGGAATTGTCGCTCCGAGGGCAGCATCGCCATCTCCGGCAAGGGGTAGCGAGCATCTTGTTCTTCTTCCGCAGTATAGGAGGTGCCGAGGGCATATAACCGCACCAGTTCCTGTTCGGTCAGATTCAGTTCGGTCCCAAGTTTAATCGGCGACGGTATCCAGTCGTGTGCTTCACGGTTTATCGAGACGAACCGGGCAGCATCGGAAGGTGTGAAATGCCGGTCGCCTACAAAGATCTCGCGATACTCGTTCTCAAGTGCTTCACGCAGCCTGTGGCTCAGTTGCTTCATCTGGAACAACAAATTCCTGCGCTCGGCCTCGAAGTTCTTTGCCTTCTGGAGAAGGCTGTCAACGGTATTGCCGGTCAGGCGTTCGGTGATGGAGCTGATGGAGGATTCCAATTGCCGCCGGGCGTCCTGGTCACTGCCGAGGACCGAGACGGCTAAGGGTTGCAACATTTCTGGCACCTTTTCGCGTACCACTCGCAGCGCCTTGGCGGACTGCGCGGTGACCAGGATGGATTTTCCCTGCGCCAACAGGTGACCGATCAGATTGCCGATGGTGTGGGTTTTGCCGGTACCGGGCGGCCCTTGGACGATCACCGCTCCGCAATGTTCGAGCCGACGGATGATTTGCATTTGCTCGTCATTGGCTTCCTTCGCGAGAAGGATATCGTCGTCACTAAGGCTTTTCTCTGACGTACCGCCACTGAAACTGCCGGCGGAACAGGCACCGGAGCTTTCGCCTAGACCAGCACTCTCCCATTCGGCCATCGTACCGGTAATCTGTGCCAGCGACGGCGGGAAGACGTCCTGCTGTTCAATATCGTCGATGATGGCGTCGACGGCGTTGGCGATGCCAGCGACACGCTTTCTGAGGATCAGGACCATGTCCCGATACAGCCGTGGCGTAGCAGTAGCACCATCGTGGGGCAGATCGTCGAGAAACTCCCCTTTGAGCGGCGAAACCGTCTGGATGAAGGCGCGCAGGAAGGCTCCGGTGTCGTCCCATCCCAGGGGGTGATAGCCCGAGGTTTCAAGTTCTCTTTTCCGATTACGGATTGCAGCAGGAGCGACGTCTTCCAGATCGACGAACAGGCTGCCGTAAAGCTCTGGCTCCCGGTCGGTTTCGTGGATCGTAAATTCGGGGACGTTGGGATCAAATCGAAGCTCCACGCGTTTGAGCAGAACCGGATGATGCACTGTAACCGGACCGTCAATACCCGAAGTGGCCTTCCACAGGAAATGCCCATCTGCGACAAGCAATTCCAGTCCTTCGCCATCCTTCTCGATGGCAGAGTAGATGTCGTAGAACACCTCGAAGAAGGACATCGCCTTGCGGGCGGATAGTTCGGGCTCGATCCAAGCCTTGCGCTGTTCCGACCAAGCCTTCAAGTCAGCCACGCGCTGCGGGTCTTCATCGAACCGGATGGTGAGGGTCTTGCTTTCATTGTCGGTGGTGTTCTGGCTTTCTGCGACGGAAACCGTCCTGGCCGGATCGTCCCAGTTCGGTACCAGCCACGAGGCAATCGACGGCGGCGGCGGCGGGCACTTGGTCAACGGAGGACGCTTCACGCGCAGCAGCAAATCCGGGACCTCCTGGATGTTCTCCGTACGCACCGGTCGAAACAGTTGCATGGCTGGATGATTGGGCATGTCTGCCAGCCGGACGACCTTCGGCTGATCCGAAAGAACACGGACAGGACGGAAGCGAAGCTGATTGGCTTCCTTCAGGAACTGGTACAACTGGCGAATCTTGTTCTTAATGACATCATTCACGACGAGTCCTCCCATGCATCTGTCGGCTTATTGTTTTAATGGAACTGGTGCAACGGGCGAACTCAATCTGTGGAATGCTATTTCATCACCCAACAGATGCATCTTTCAACCGATAATGTTAAAAAACTGATACAGGAAAATTGCCCCGTACTTGGTACGGTCGATCTTGTTGATCGGATTCTCCTTTGAATCCGCAACGCCGAGCTTCTACAAGGAACACCACTTACTAATACTTAACCTGACTACTCGACATATTTAAGTTGCCGATTATTCTATTCCCTATAAAGACAGGCTCCAGACATAGATTTCAGTATGAAATATGGGCTGATGTCGAGTAGATAAGTTAATCCTTAGTAAGGCATATCGCCCACAGTCACCTGGCAGCGGAAGCCACAGGCTTTAGCTGCCAGGTGACTGTGATTTTAGCTATTTAGGTTACAACATTTTCGCCATAAAATAATCAAGACAATTTGCTTCACTTATCAACCCTCACCAATAAGAAGGATACAAGGGTCACCCTTAGGAGTTAAGATCGTGGCATGAAACTTTCCTCTCGTTATGCTAACTCGAAGATTCTGACGAGATTGGTCGCTATCATGCTTTCGTGAGTTGTACCGAACAATACGGTCGGCATTGTATGGAGGTTGTCCCTTCCGTTTAATCGGCCAACCTTCAAAGATAATCACCTCGTCGAACTGCTTGCCCTTAGCCTTGTGCATGTTCATTACCACAACACCAGATTCAGGATTGGCGTTAGTGGAAAAATGTTCCCGTACAAAAGCCTGTTGGGTGATCCTGAGAGCATTGTCATAGGCACCCTTGTCGCGCCAGTCTTGTGAAAGCTCTTGTCTTAACTGTGTGCCGCGTTCCAGAAGGCGGATATTTCGGACTTCTTCCGCAACTCTTTTAAGACGAGGGCAGGCGCCCTCTTCCAAAATGTTCCTAACTGCACGCCAATCTTTGTCAGGATCCCCTGTGAGCACTATCTTGCGCGTCGTACCATAAACAGCGATAATGGCGATAAGGATGCTTCTCTTGTTGATGTCCTTTCCGGCCGCTTGCCGGGAGCGCCAGTCATTATATGCCTTCTGGATATTCTCGGCCTCCTTGAGGTCGGCCTTTGTTGGGTTGTCGCCCCCCTTACCATGAAAATAGTTGCGCAACAGGTCGATAAAGTGCTTGAAGTGGCTGCCGTCCATATCGGGCTGCATCAGGAAGGCGATTATCTCGGCTCCCAAGATGGCGGCCTCCGTCTCGATGGCGGCCGCATGAGGAATCTTGGTCATACCTGCAAGGGGTGACCGAAAGCTATCCGAGACAAGGCGAGTCATCTTTTTCGTAGGCACGAGGATGGCTAAAGAACAATCCTCTCGACCACTATTGATGAGACGTTTTCTGGCTTTGTAAGTGGTAGTAACTAGAGCAGAAAAAGCCTGATTGAAATTTGGAGTATAGACATCGATTTGCACTCCCCTGTAGGGCTCTTCCCGGAACTTGCCCGTAAGAATGTCATTGCCGAACGCAACGATATCGATGCCGGCACTGCGGTGATTATCAGTGCTGAGGTCCACCTCGGTTGGCGCGAATGCGTCTTTGAAGTGGCTTAAGCGTTTAGGGTCAGCCCCGATCCAGTCATATATGCGCTGCTCAGGATCAGCGAGGGCGAGTAATATGCTGTGCTCACCAAGCGCCTGCACGACGCGCCACTGCTCGACATTTGTGTCCTGAAATTCGTCAAGGATGATGACTGGATACATGGTGGCGATCAGCTTACGGATGCGCTTGCTCCCCTGCAGGATATCCCCAGTATACTGCGCGAAAAGGTCAAAGCAGACGCAACCCTCAATCCGTGCGAGTCTCAGACGTTCCGCGTCTTCCCTTGCACGCTTCTCGGCTTTCTCAGCATTATTCAGTTTGGACGCTGGCGCATAACCACTCCGAATCGTCGAAAGCTCTATAGCTTCGCTTGGTGGTGTGAGGATGGAGAGCTGCCTCGGTAAGCCGACTAGATAACCATGCGCTTTGAGAATACGCCAAAAAAACGAATGATACGTCTCGACATCGATCCGTTTCTTCTGCTCGTGCGGAATCTGTTGCTCATATTCAATGGCTTCAACAACCCTTGAAACGGTCGCACGGGCAAAACTGAGAAACAGAATTTTCTGACCTGGACGTAGACCGCATCCAGCGATTTGCGCTGCCTTGAGAATAGAAATAGTAGTCTTACCGGAGCCAGGTCCTCCCGTGACGAGGACGTGCCCTTCGGCGTCCATGATCTTTGTCTGTTTCTCAGTTAGTTGCATCCACGTCTACTCCCTGTTCAGAATCTGGAGCTTCGGGTGCGTTGAGCGCGCCGCCGTCGGCATCACCAACGTGGACAGGTTCGCAAATTGCTTTCAAGGATAAGCAGGTGTCCCGTAGCCATTCTGGTATTTCGTCCTCAGTGCACTGCGCGAGGAAATCAGATACGCCCCAATCGGCCTTTTTTCCACAGAAATAGTCGCTCAACGCAGCCTGCGCTTGGGCTTCAGGGTCTGGGTATTTCTGCTGAAGGTGTTGGGGCCAGACGATCAATTTGGTAAAGCGCTTCAAGGCGTCTTCGGTGGTGTTTTTGAGGACGAGGTCTTCGAAACCCTTTTCGTCGTGCATGAATAGAGTATCAACCTGTGCTTCAATCAGTGCCTTTTCCTCATCAGTCTGCTTATCACAGATGGCAAGAGTCCGCTTGCCAAGGTCACGATAAAGTTTGGCCAAATCGGAGATGTTCGTCTCCCCACCGGCATCGATTGTGCAGATACCCAACGCTTCCAAGGAGGAATACGTGGCAGGCTTCAACTCCGCCAAACGCCGACACACAACTGGAAATGACGCAGCTTCCGTCGCCCCTTCGGCGACCAAGATGCGGCGGGTCAGCAGACCTTCACAGAAACGGGTACGAAACTCCTGTCGATAGCGCTTTAGTTTCACACTATCAGGCAGGGTGATCGCGGACCGACGAAGCGCGCCTTGCGCGTCCCGAGCGAGGACAACAGTCTCCTCCAATGTGAACTCCTCAAGCACGTAAGGCGAGTGCGAGGTGAAAATGGTCTGCGAAGCGAGCGTGCGGATTTCGTGCACAATCCGCTTTTGCGCATAGGGTGGAATGGCCGTTTCCGGTTCTTCCATTGCGAAGATTACGTTTTGCTTGTCTTCGGCGATTTGAGATAGCATCGCCAGTACGAGCATGTTTATTGTCCCAGTACCCTGCCGATAGAACGGCGCAGCGTGGCGGCCCTCGCCTGTGGCGATAAAAGCGGTAATTACCTTCCGCAAATGCTCGCGGGTCAGGTTCGACACCTTTAGATGGGGTTCGATCCCCCATTCTTTCGGTACATATTTTTGGAGCGCCGCGTTGATGCTTTCCAGCACGCCGGAAATGCCCAATTCCGGGTCACTCGCAACCGAGTACGAATCCAATTTGCTTATCGTGTACTCCCACATCTGTGGCCTGACCTCTTTCAGGCGCAGAATGATGTCGAGCAGGCTGCCTCGCTCCAAGCTAAGCGCGCGTGAACCCGTACGTAGGGAGCGAAGATATAGGAAACCACAAATCTGCTTGTCCTTCTTGGAGAACACCACAGGGTTGTCACCTTCGGAGAGACTGCGGGTGAAGTAGGTCTTCCCCTTGAAGTCATCTTCTTCCGGGTCGTACCAGCCGATGAAACTCACCCGTAGCGCTTCACTGATCGAGACAGCATCAACGCCGGCGGGATTGGGCTGGTCATAGAAGGTGTCGGTCGCCGTATCCCAGAACTCGGTGTAATCGCCGAACCTACCCTTCTGCTCTTCGGTCAAGTCTGCAACGGTAACCTCGATCTCAATCTGCGGTGCTTCAGCGGTAACATCACCATCAACCTGGACATCTGCATTATTAGCTACTGCATCAACGGCACCCTCAGCTTTAACGCCTTGTTCAGCTTTAGTACTCGTAGGCACCTCATCAGCAGATGCGTCAGAGATGTATTTGCCCTGATAGAAGTCATGCTCGTCAACCGGGGGCACTCGGTTTAGACGGTCCGGCCCGAGCGCCAGGTCAATGGCTTCAAGTATTGTGGTTTTGCCTGTGTTATTGTCGCCGATTAATACAGAGTGCTTTGATAGGATAATGCTCGCATTCTGAATACCACGGAAGTTCTTTATTATGAGACGTGAGATCTGCATCCATACTCCTTATTTGTTTTTCTATAGCTATTTTCACTATCAGACACAGGCGGTGTCGATCTCAAAGCAAACGCAGAAATAACCCGCTGGCCACGCACTGAAGAGTTCAATGCTACATGTATTTCCGGTCAGGTTGATTTAATTGTTCGACCATTTTAAGGATTTGTTTCAAAGAAATTTGATCCCCAATTCTGATGCCTGTTATTCCAGAGCATATCAAAATAGATTCTATAAAATTTCGCGTCCCGGTTGCTGAGTTGAGTTGCTTTTTTTGAAAGTATATCTTGTAATTGGATATACATTTTTTCATCCGTAACGTCTTTGTATGTCGATCGTCGAGACAGATGAAATGCCCTTAGCTCTTCGTCTGTGAAAACATTTGGATCGGAGAACATTTGGCTGTCAAGGGCAAGGAATAAGTATGGGACGAGATTAACTCTTGATCGATCAAGTTCTTGTGCCATGCAGATAAGATTCTGAAAGTATAGATCAACAGGTTTGCGTATTCTGCCATACGAATCTAATGAACCTTGTCTGATGTTTGATAATTTAGGGCGTATATCGGTGCAAACCCTTTTTTCGACGTGATGCAACTCTGTGGAATTTTTAGCACTTAATATTTCAGTAAGGAGCCTGTGTTTATTTGAAACAAAATAATTGCGAAACACTATGGATGCCCCAGGGCAGCCTTTTTGTATCCTGTGAAAACCTCTGAAAGTGTTGGAGGCAACGGCCCACATCGTCTGCGTGGTTCCATTCTGTCGTTTGACACTCACCCCATTTACAATATCATACCATTTATACAGTGTCTTTGGTCTCAGTATTGTTTTTTCAGCTTTTTTGATGAATCCGGGCAGGGTCTCAGCATTTAGATGAAATTTTTTATTCATAATAAATCCTCCGTTGACATAATTCCCGTTTAAGTAGGCTGAAGGCGGGTCCATCAAGTTATTCTATATAATCTGTATATCTCACCACAAAAGAAGATATACAGAAACATACTGCTTCTTTTTTCACCGAACTCACAATAGTTAAAGGCATAAATATCAATAACCATGCATCTCTATGGAATTTGATGGCAAACGTCATGGCTTGAGTAGAAATGATGGCTTGATTGGGAATAGTGCTGGTTCCCAATTTAAGACAAAAGATAGGAAACGAGTATTCCTTCTGCGTAATGAATGCTCCGGGAGCATTGGAGACTTTGGCATTCGTGGTATTAATGATGGTTTGCATGCGCTATTCCAGAAAACTAAACCCGTTCGATGACGAAGGAGACGAACGTTCACATGAGTGCCGATTAACAAGTTGACAGGGGACTGGCCTTATCGCGGGCAGAGTCATAACATTTCGCTGCAGAAATAGCAACATAGCAAAAAATCAGCAGCGGAATTCATTGCCGGAAGTTCCGATCACGTCTCCCGCCCGGCGTGAAATTTCCCGGATCATTCATTGCATTGCCGCCGGGTTTCTGATATCCCACCGGAGAATCACCGATAAGGTCGTTCAATTCCACTCCCAGGTCAGAAGCCCATGATTCATCAGGAACCTCACCTTCGTGTCGGCATCATGGAACGGAAAACGGAAATTTCCGGCCGTCTGAACGGGAATTTTCATACCCCGCAGCATCCCGCTCACTCTTTTTCAGGGAGTTTCTCGGTCCGCGCCCGGGGAGATGAAATCTTCCTCACCGCCTCCAAGGGCGGCGAAACCGCCGCCCGTCACTCTCTGAACCTTCTTTCCGGGGAACAGGCCAGTTTCTCGCTTCAGGACGTCACCATTGGCGTTTCGTTTCATTGGGAACGGCAGGAAACCCAGACCTTTTCCGGAAATCTTCGACTCCTGTCCGATGGCAGGGGCAGGCTCACGGTCATCAACGACATTGCCCTGGAGGATTACCTCACCAGTGTTATCTCTTCCGAGATGAGCGCCACGGCCCCCATGGCCCTGCTGGAGGCCCACGCAATCATCTCCCGGAGCTGGCTTGTCGCCATGCTGGAACGGGGGCAGTCCCCTTTCCCGGCCTCATCCCCTTCCCGCTTCGAAAACGAACACATTGTCTGGTACGGGCGGGAGGAACACCGCAACTTCGATGTCTGCGCCGACGACCATTGCCAGCGGTATCAGGGACTGACCCGCATGATCCCGCAACGCACCGCAGCCGCCGTCAACGCCACGCGGGGGGTGTTTCTCGTTTACGGGAATGCCGTCTGCGACGCGCGCTATTACAAATGCTGCGGCGGGCGGACGGAAACCTTCGAAAATACATGGGAAGACACGCCACATCCTTACCTGTCCAGCATCGCCGACTCCACCGTCGCCCATCCCCCCGTTCTCGACGAAGCGTCGGCGCAGCGCTGGCTCCTGTCTTCCCCCGAAGCCTTCTGCAACACCCGGGACGAGAAGCTCCTCCGCCAGATCCTCCCCTCCTTCGATCAGGAAACAAAGGACTTCTTCCGCTGGCAGGTCGCCTACGATCAGGAAGAACTGGGGAAAATCCTGCTGATGAAATCCGGGATCGACTTCGGCCTCGTTCAGGACCTGATTCCCCTGGAACGGGGACCTTCGGGAAGGATCGTCCGCCTCAAAATCGTGGGGACGAAAACGTCCGTGGTGGTGGGCAAGGAGCTGGAAATCCGTCGATGGCTTTCCCGCACTCATCTTTACAGCAGCGCCTTTGTGGTGGAGGCCCAGCGGGACCCCTCCGGCCAGGATTGCCGGTTCGTCCTTCACGGCGGCGGCTGGGGGCACGGCGTCGGCCTCTGCCAGATCGGGGCGGCGGTCATGGCGTCGCAAGGAATCCCGGCGGAAGCCATTCTCAGGCACTATTTCCGCGGCGCATCCCTGAAAAAGCTTTACTGAAACTGTGAAGCCTCTCATGCCCATAAATAAGGATCACAGAACATGAACCTCGCTGACCGTGCCAGGCCCGACCGCCGCAATCCCTGGGTATGGGTGCCGACGCTCTATATGGCGGAAGGCATTCCCTACATCCTGGTCACGACGGTCTCGGTGATCCTTTACAAAAACCTCGGGATTTCCAATACGGACATCGCTCTCTACACAAGCTGGCTCTACCTGCCCTGGGTCATCAAACCTCTTTGGAGCCCCCTGGTGGACATGATCCGGACCAAAAGGCTCTGGATTGTGCTCATGCAACTGCTCGTGGGGGGGGCGCTGGCCTGCGTCGCCCTGACGATCCCGGCTTCCGATTTTTTCCGCTATAGCCTGGCCTTCTTCTGGATTCTGGCCTTCAGCTCGGCCACCCACGACATCGCCGCGGACGGTTTCTACATGCTCGGGCTGGAGCATTATCAGCAGGCGGCCTTTGTGGGCGTGCGCACCATATTCTACCGGATCGCCGTCATCGCCGCCAAGGGCATCCTCGTCGTCTTCGCCGGCCACCTGCAATCCAGCGGTTTCAGCGTGACGACGGCCTGGTCGGTCAGCTTTTTCCTGGGAGCGGCCATCTTCCTGGCCTTCGCCCTTTATCACGCCTTTGTCCTTCCCTGGCCTTCATCGGACGCGCCCGCTCCCCGTGCGACGGCATCTCCGCGCGCAATGGCGGATGTTCTGGACATTTTCGCCCTCTTTTTCCGCAAAAAGGAAATCATTGTTATCATCGCCTTTTTCCTTTTTTACCGTTTTGCCGAAGCGCAACTGATCAAGATGGTCGCCCCCTTCCTCCTGGACCCCCGCACGCAGGGCGGTCTGGGACTGACTACCGGCGAAGTGGGAGTCGTTTACGGGACCGTCGGCGCGATCGCCCTGATGCTGGGCGGACTTCTTGGAGGTTACGCCATCTCCCGCCAGGGGTTGAAATTCTGGTTGTGGCCCATGGTCGTGATCATGCACCTGCCCGTTCTGGTTTTTGTCTATCTATCCCTGGCCCAGCCGGAGAACCGGCTGATCATCAATGCCGCCGTCGCCGTGGAGCAGTTCGGCTACGGGTTCGGCTTCACGGCTTATTCACTTTACATGATCATGGTCTCCGAAGGCCCTTACAAGACAGTGCACTACGCCCTCGGTACGGGAATCATGGCCCTGGGGATGATGATCCCAGGGATGACCAGTGGCTGGCTGCAGGAGCGGCTCGGCTATCCCGCCTTTTTCCTCTGGATCTCCCTCTCGACGATCCCCGGCTTTATCGTCGCGGCGCTGGTGAAAATTGACCCGAATTACGGACGGAAGGCATAGCTCTGATTTACAAGGGATGATGGAAATAGAAAATGAACCGGAAGAAATCAGGAAAATCAACGAAATGAAGCCTCCGAACACCCCTTTTGTGAAAACCGCCTTCGTCCTGGGAGCGGGGCTGGGAACCCGCCTGCGGCCGCTGACGGAAACATGCCCCAAGCCCCTGCTGCAGGTCCGGGGCCGTCCGCTGATCACCTACGCCCTGGATCATCTGCGGTCTGTGGGCATCCGGCGATTCATCATCAACACCCATCACTGCGCGAACCGCTACGAAGAAGCTTTCCCCGACAGGCAGTGGCGGGGAATCCCCATCATTTTCCGCTATGAACCGATCCTCCTCGATACCGGCGGCGGGCTGAAAAATATCGAAGACCTCCTGATTGAAGATGACCGGGTACTGGTATACAATGGCGACATCCTGACGGATTTCTCCCTGGAACGGCTCATCGCGGCCCACAGGACTCAGGGTAAGGAGATCACCCTGGCCCTGCGCAGTTCCGGGGAACCGGCCAATGTCTGCATCACCGACCGGGAAGAGATCTGCGACATGCGCTTTCTGCTGGGCAATCCCGGTTGCCGGCGCTGTCTTTTCACGGGAATCTATCTGGTGGAAAAGACCTTTCTCCGGCGGCTGAAACCCGGCGATCCGGTGTCCGTCGTGCCGGTTCTGATCGACATGCTGCGCGAACAGCCGGGCTCCGTGGGCAGCGTGATTCTCGATGAAGGCATCTGGTACGACATCGGCTCCCTGGAGGCTTATGAAGAGATAAACCGCGCAGCGTTCCGGACCGGAACTTAAAAAGCAGCCATTCCGGTAAAGGCCGAAAAACGGCGATGGAAACAGGACAAAGAGACACAGAAGTCGGATCAGAAGACAGACACCCAAGGACTCCCCGATGAAGATCCCCGATACAGATACTGCGGACCTGCACCGAAGACTTGTCGATTTCGCCCTGCAGACACTCGCTCTTCCCCCGGAAACGGCGCTGAACATCAGTCCGCTCACCAAGGGCGGTTCGGATCGCTCCTTTTACCGCCTCATCTATAAAATCGACAACACAAGCGAAGGCGCCCCCATGGATGTCGGTGGGACATGTTCTGTGATTGCCATGCATTACAATCCGGAACGCCGGGAAAACACCGTTTATGCCGATATTGCCCAATTCCTGCTGGAGTTGAGGGTAGCCGCAGCGACGGTTCTGGCCCATGATCCGGAAGCCTGCTTCGTGGTCATGGAAGATCTGGGAGATGAAGATCTGTGGAGCTGCCGCAATGAAAACTGGCTGAGCCGCCGCGATCTGTATGCAGAGACTCTCAGGCATGCCCATAAGCTCCATCGATATTTTCATGACGACAGGGGAATTCCCCTCCCCGCATTAATGGAAGGGTATGACGCGGCTCTTTATCGATGGGAACAGAGGTATTTCCTGAAAGAATTTGTGGAACCCGTCTGCGGAATCAACCTCTCGCCTGCCGAAGAAGAGGCCCTGGAAAAGGAGCTGGCAGAGCTCGCCATACGCCTGCTGTCGAAATCGGACACCGGTCTGGTCCATCGGGATCTGCAGTCGCAGAATGTGATAATCCACGAACGGACGCCGGTGCTGATCGATTTTCAGGGGCTGCGGACGGGATCGCCCTTTTATGATCTCGGTTCCCTCCTCTACGACCCTTACGTATCGCTGACAACGCAAGAGCGCATGGAACTTCTCGAATTTTACTATGCCCTGTCCCCTCAGGTCCTGAAATGGCCGGATTTCGTAACCCTTTTTTATGAAGGTTCGGCCCAGCGCCTCATGCAGGCCCTGGGCGCTTACGGTTTTCTGGGCCACCGGAACGGACGGGCGGATTTCCGGGCCCACATCCCCCCCGGTCTCCATCATCTCCTGGATGCCGTCTCCCGCACATCCTCCCTGCCCCGCCTCCGGGCTTTGACCGTCCGCTGTCTCACCGTCCTGAACCTTGGAATGTAATTTTACGGAATCCATTCCACCCGGGTGGATAAGGCTCTCGGTCCGTTCGGCAAATTTTCATTGATAATCATACCCCGTTAACTTATTATGATATGCATCCACAATAACTGCTCATTCCAATTTCATATCAAATCTCAGGCTTCTTCATAGGACCCTTGACGTCCATTTACACAAGCCTGGACATTCTTTGCCTCGCTGTTTCGACATTGCATCTGATCTGGAATTGGAACGACCGGCTTCATTCCGTGGCCCCATCTGGCTACGCCAGTCATGTCGATGGCTATTGGAGTAAGGAACCTCGATGTCTCAGAAAGATGAGTATCTTAAAGACGAAGTGATCCGCTTCTGCCGGGAGCGGGACGCAGAGCTCGTGGGGTTCGCCCCTGTGGAGCGCTGGGATGAGGCGGGAGAGGTGCCGCCTGAATTTCGTCCACGGGCGCTATGGCCGTTCGCCCGCACCGTGATCGTCATGGGAATGCCCATGCTGCTGCCGATCGTGGAGACTACGCCGTCGGTGCTTCACAAGGAAATGTACACGATCGTAAATCGCAAACTCGATACGCTTGCCTTCGATCTGGCCCGTTTTCTCAACGGGAAAGGTTACGCCTCTTCCTTTTTCGGTCGCGACACGTACGCCAGCCTCAAAGCGCTGCGGAATGCCCCTTATGCGGCCTTCAGCCATGTCATGGCAGCGAAGTACGCAGGTCTGGGAACGATCGGCGTCAGCCACTGCCTGCTGACGAAGGCCTTCGGCCCGCGGGTTCGTTTCGTCTCGGTCTTCACCAGCGCGGATCTGCCCGGTGATCCCCCGCTGGCGGATGAACTCTGCATCAAGTGCGCGGCCTGCGTCAAATGCTGCCCGAAGCAGGCCCTGGTTATGCACCGGGATCAGGTAATGGGGTATTATGATAAACTGGCCTGCCTCGAAATGCACGAGGAACTGGTCAGACGGCGGTCCTATCCCTGTGGAATCTGCACGAAGGTCTGCCCGGTAGGCGAAGACCGCCTCCTGTACAGTGAAAAAGGCATACAGAAAAAGTATCTGCGGGAAGCGGAGGCGTTGGCGGCTGATCCCGATGATCCCGCCTACGCTTCGTGGACTCATATTCGCAAATGGGGAAATATCCGGGATGTTCCTGACGACAGGAAAAAAGAATAAACAGTCGGAGATGAAACAGGAGGAAGAGAGGCCATGAATCTGAATGAGTTTGTGGAGTCTTTTGAAACGTTGCTGAAGGAACAACATCTGCTGGATGAACAGATCAGGCAGGGCCGCATCCTGATTTCCCAATTGACGTCTTCGGGATCCTGGTTCCAGGATTCCCTTGCCAGTCTCATCCTGGACCCGAAGTGGCGGAAAACTCAGAAACCTTCCATCTGGCCCAATGAGATCACGTTATATCGAAGCGCAAATCCCGAATTTGTCATCCTTGCCTACATCTGGGAGCCGGGAATGGTGGACACCATTCATGATCATGGTTCCTGGGGCGTGGTGGGCTGCCTGTTCGGCGCGATGGACGAAATCAAGTATCACCGTCTCGATGATGGAAGTCGGGAAGGTTTCGCCAATCTGAGTCCTCATCTTCCGATCGTAATGAATCCAGGCCAGTCAACGGGAATCCTTCCCCTGGATCGGGGAATCCATCGCCTCGGAAATGTGGCGGAAGGATACAGTGTCACCATCAATGTCTACGGGAAATCAATGCGCCGGGGATATATTCACTTCTTTTATCCTGACGAAATGAGCGTGGTTCCGGTCTACCCTCATACAACACAGAAAGTGGCCCTGGCTATCCGTTCCCTGGCCGACATCGACGCCCCATGGGCGAACGACCTGCTCCATAGCGCCCTCCATGAACCGCTGCCGGATTATTTGATCAGGGAATGTCATCGCGCCCTTTCCCGACGGGAAGGAGGGAAAGAGTCAGCCGCTTGAATCGAACCCTGGCCGTGAAGTCATCCCGGCCGAAGGGGGAGCGGGTTTGAGATTCACTTTGACAATTTCGGGCAGCTCCGTTACAAGCGGGGAGGCACTGAAGAGAGAAGTTTTGACAGATTTTGGAAACAGATCCTGAGTAGAGAGAAGTTCGGGAGCAAAGGAAGAAAAAGGAACGCGTTCATGATTTACCCGCCTGATTCCTCCCGTGGGAGCGACAGGACTTTAAAAAGCGAAGAAATCGCTGATCTTGTTCTCAATTCCATCAATTACGGAATCCTTGCTGTTGACCGCAAAGGAATGATTTCTGCGTGCAATGCCGTCGCACGGAAATTTCTGGATATCGATGGGCAGCTCATCGGAAATCCCGTCGCATCAGTGCCGCAGGCCTCTGAACTGCTGGATTTCATCCATTCCAATCCACAACACCATCATGAGCGAAGGATCACCTTCCAAGGCAGAACTCTTTGCGTGCACTCCATCTCCGGATCGGATGACGAAACAGTGATCCTGCTGCGGGATGCAACGGTATCAGATAAAATCAGGGCGGAATTAAAATCCTGTAAGAAATTGAACAAGGAGCTGGAAGGCATCATCGCCTCATCCCATGATGGCATTCTTATTACCGACGGTGAGGGAAATGTTCTGAAAATCAACGATGCTCTGTTACGGATAACCGAACTGACCCGGGAGCATTTTCTCGGCCACAAAATGGAATCTCTTCATGAAAACGGCCATTTTCATGCTGAATCCATTGAAAGCCGGGCGCGGAAAGAACAAAAGACTGTCACCGGCATACAGAAAATTCGAACCGGGAAGGAAGTCATGGTTACCTCCACACCCATGTTTGATGACCAGGGGAATATCCTGAGGATGGTGACCAACGCGAGAGACATGTCGGAGATCATCAATCTGCAGGAACAGCTTGCCCAGTCGCGGGAGGTGAGCAGCCGCCTTCAGACGGAGTTCAACAGGATGCTTGAAGACGATTTGCGCGCCAATGAGATGATCACCGAAAGTCCGACCATGTACAGGATCATCGAAATGTCCAGGCGGATCGCCGGCAGTGAGGTGACGGTTTTAATCCAGGGAGAATCGGGAGTCGGCAAGGAAGTGCTTGCCAAGCTGATCCATGTCTGGAGCAAAAGACGCGGTGCTTTCATCAAGGTCAATTGCGGTGCAATCCCCCAGCATCTGCTGGAATCGGAACTCTTTGGATACAACCGGGGCGCCTTTACCGGGGCAAACCGAGAAGGCAAACCGGGTATTTTCGAACTGGCAGCGGAAGGGACACTTTTTCTTGATGAAATCGAAGATTTGCCTCTGGATCTGCAGGTCAAGTTTCTTCAGGTCGTACAGGACCGTGCTTTTATCCGTCTGGGAGGGACAAGAGTCATCAAACTGGATGTTCGCTTCATTGCCGCCAGCAACAGGGAGTTGAACAAGCTGGTTGCGGAACGGAAGTTTCGGGAAGACCTCTTCTATCGCCTCAACGTTGTGCCGATTACCATTCCTCCCCTCAGGCAGCGTAAGGAGGATGTTCCTTTATTGGTCAATCATTTTCTGAATCGATATAATGCCAAGTACGGCGTGGAAAAAACCATGGCTCCCGCCTTGCTGAGCAATTTCATGAATTATCCCTGGCCGGGCAATATCAGGGAACTGAAAAACATGATTGAGCGGCTGGTCATCACCTGTTCCGGCAATATAATCGATGTTGAAGCCATGGGGACAAAGCTGAATATTTCCTCCCGGAATCTGACTGATCAAACTGTGGCTCCGGAGGCCGGTCACAAGGAAGAGCCCTTGTCCACATTGAAAGAGGTTGTGGAAGAGGCGGAAAAAAATATATTGTCCGGGGCATTGAAAAAATACAGGAATTCCCGTCAAATCGGCCGGGTGCTGGGGATTTCTCATACCGCGGTTTTAAAAAAACTGAAAAAGTATCACCTTGCAGGCTGATCTGTTTTTCGGATCAAAGTGGAAACATAAGATTCCAATGGCAATAAAAGTTTCCAGACAACCTGGAAACAACAGTTTCCAGGCTATAAAATCTTTTCCACACGCCCGTTTTAAGATTCTCCTTACATTTCCTTAATTTAGCTACTATTTAGCGCCAAAATACCCTTCCAGAGAGGGGAAGAGGCTGTCTTCCAGGCATCTACGGAGAACACGTCCCCCAACTTTTCTTTCCAGTTTCACAGTCGTCTCTAATCTGTTTTTATTGTTACATTATTGACGATATCTTTTTACTTTTACTCTCAATTATCGGGCTACGCGGTTTGTTTCAGCACACGTTGGCCAAATTATTGCCTTACGATGTAATTACATTGTAACTGAAATTTACATTGTAATTATTATGAAGAGGAGGAGCAAAGATGGCGGTCTATACAGAAGAGTTTTATAATTCCGTCAATTATTTTATCGACAGGCATATCGAGGAAGGACGTGGCGACAAGATCTGCGCTTACACGGATAAGGGCAACTACACATATCGCGATATGCAGAAAATGGTCAACAAGATGGCCAACATGTTCAGGAAGCTGGACATCAGGATAGGCGACAGGGTGATCATGCTGGTTTTTGACACTCCCTGGTTTTTTTCCACGTTCTGGGGCGCTGTCAGGATAGGAGCCGTTCCTGTTCCTTCCAACACCATGCTCACATCTGACGATTACCAGTATTACCTGAACGACAGCCAGGCAAGAACACTTGTCATTTCAGAAAAACTTCTCCCTTTAATCAAGGGCATTAAGGGCGAACTGCGTTATCTCAGGGATGTGATCGTTGTCGATGATGATGGAGAATTTTCCACTCCTTATCAGCAGATGTATGCCCAGGCATCCGAGGAAGCGGAAACCGCGTTCACCACCAAAGACGATGTCGCCTTCTGGCAATACACCTCCGGCACCACCGGCGCTCCAAAGGGTGCGGTCCATTCCCATTCCGACATGCAGTACGTCGCGGAAGCTTATGGCAAGCACGTTCTCGGGATGACGGAAAATGACGTCTGCTACTCGGCCGCTCGACTCTTTTTCGCTTACGGCATCGGCAACGGCATGGTCTATCCGCTGAGCGTAGGGGCTGCGTCCGTCCTGAACCCGGATCCCCCCACTCCGGAACGGGCATTCCGGCTGAACAGCACTTATAAGGTAACGCTCTTCTTCGGCATTCCGACCCTTTTCGGACAGATGCTGGAATACAAGGTGAAGCAGGAAAAAGAGGCAGGAATCACGCCGGATCCCAAGGCGCCGCATGAACTTTCATCTGTCAGGGCCTGCCCGTCCGCAGGCGAGGCGCTTCCTCCCGATCTTTACCACAGGTTCAAGGAACGCTTTGGTGTAGAGATTCTCGATGGTCCGGGATCAACAGAGATGCTTCATATCTATCTTTCCAATACACTGGGCGACGTCAAGGCCGGCTCCAGCGGGAAGGTTGTCCCCGGTTACGAAGCCAAGATTGTCGGTGAAGAAGGCGAGACGCTGCCTGATGGTGAAATCGGGACGCTCTGGGTGAAGGGTGACAGTTCACTCCGTTATTACTGGAGGAAGAAGGAAAAAACAGCCAGCACGATCATCGGCGGATGGGTCAACACGGGTGACAAGTATTACAGGGATAAAGACGGGTACTTCTGGCCGTCAGGACGGGCCGACGACATGCTCAAAGTCGGCGGCATCTGGGTGTCCCCGCTGGAAGTGGAAAACTGTCTGAGAGAGCATCCCGCGGTTCTGGAAACCGCCGTTATCGGAGCGGAAGACGAAAAGAATCTCGTAAAACCAAAGGCCTTCGTCGTCCTCAAACAAGGTTTCGCGCCATCTCCGGAACTCGAAAAGGAATTGAAACAGTGGGTTCTCGACCGGCTGGCCAAATTCAAATATCCACGCTGGATTGTTTTCATGGATGAACTTCCCAAGACGGCCACCGGAAAGATTCAGCGTTTCAAACTCCGCTGATTTGATTTTAAGATCTAAAAATCTGAAATGAAAAGGACCGCCTCTACAAAGGCGGTCCTTTTATATCCCAAAATATCTTTCTTCAGAAGAACACGCTCATCTCAAGGGTTGCTGCTCCGCACCTGATAAATTCCTCTCCACTACTGACATCATGTGTCATCCTGAATTCCGCAAAACGGTCCTTGACCTCCTTCGGTATTGTCAGTTTTTTCCCCGCCCGCTTGTCCGCTCGGTCATCTGCAGGCTGTTGGAAGTATGAATGACTCAGAAATAAGCTCCATAGAGGAAAAGGCAGGGAAAAACTGGAACAAGCTGGAACTGAAAAGGGCCGCCTGGAAGGCGGCCCTTTTTTGAAACATTGTCAATTGTTGTGAGGGATGCTCCTGTTCACAACTCTTTGGATGTCCCCCGACAAAGGGTCATCCCATTCTGTTTTAACGAAGTTTGAAACGCTGGATCTTCCCGGTCGCAGTTTTGGGGAGTGAATCAATGAACACGATCCATCGCGGATACTTGAATTTGGCCAGCCGGTCGAGAACCCACTGTTTCAATTCCTTTTCGAGTTCCGGAGACTGTGCAAACCCCTGATTGAGGACGACGAAGGCCTTCGGTTTCACCAGATTCTCTTCGTCCATGGCGCCTACCACGGCACATTCCATGACGGATGCATGCTCTCTCAGGCAGTTTTCCACTTCCAGCGGGGACACCCAGATGCCGCCGACTTTCAGCATGTCGTCGGCCCGGCCTGACGGCCAGTAGTACCCTTCCGCATCCTTGTAATACTTGTCACCAGAATTGACCCACTCACCGATGACGGTAGCGGCTGTCTTGTCTCTCTTTCTCCAGTAATAACGGAGTGAACTCCTCCCTTTGATCCAGAGGTTTCCGACTTCACCGTCAGGCAGTTCATTTTTGCCTTCTTCATCCATGATCTTCTCTTCATAGCCGGGGACAGGCTTTCCACTGGAACCTGGTTTGACGTCGCCCAGCTTGTTGGACAGATAGATATGGAGCATTTCCGTTGAACCCGGTCCGTCAAGGATTTCCACGCCGTAGCGGGCCTTGAACTTATGGTACAGATCGGGGGGAAGCGCCTCGCCGGCAGACGGACAGGCTCGGAGCGACACCAGATCATGATCCTTGGGGTCAGCTCCAGCGCCCTTCTCCGCGTCAATTTTATCCTGGGTAATCAGCATCTGGCCGAACAGCGTTGGAACGCCGAAGAACAATGTTGCCTTGTAGGTCTTGATCAACCTGAACACATGGGCTGGAGCGGGGGGATCCGGGTTCAGGACAGCCGCGGCGCCGACAGACATGGGGAAGAACATGGCATTGCCGAGGCCGTAGGCGAAAAAGAGTCGAGCTGCCGAGTAGCAGATGTCCTTTTCCGTAATCTCGAGGATATGCTTTCCATAAGCTTCAGCACTGTACTGCATATCGGACTGCGAATGAACCGCCCCCTTCGGACCGCCGGTCGTGCCGGATGTATAAAGCCAGAAGGCAACATCATCCGCCGAGGTAAACACGGTTTGAAATTCATCCGATGCTGAGGCATATATCTGCTGGTAAGGCGTGGAAAATACACCGTCATCATCGACAACAATCATATTCTTAAGGAAACGAAGTTCTTCGATCTGATTGACGACCGGCAGAAGTCTCGATGAAACAACAAGCGTCCTCGCCTGGCTGTCATTCAGGTAATATTCATAGTCGGCGGGCGTAAGCATGGTGCTGGAAGGGACAGGGACAGCCCCCATCTTTACCGCACCCCAGAAAGTGGAATAAAACCAAGGGGTGTCCAGAACAAGCATGATGATTCGGTCGCCCATCCGGATATCCAGATCCTTGAACATGTTAGCCATCTTGTTGGCCATTTTCTGGATGTCACGATAGGTGTAATTGCCCTTGTCCGTATAAGCGCAAATATTGTCGCCGCGTCCCTCCCTGACGTGCCTGTCTACAAACCAATCTGCTGAGTTGTAAAATTCCTCCGGGTATAACTTTGCCATGTTTCCTCCTCCTTTTGGTAATGGTTAATGTGAAATCAATTCACATCTCTCTACTTCTTCCGCATATATTTTCTAATGATGATCAGCCTTTAAGGAGTCTCCTTTTTTCTTTTCCCGACCGATCTGTCATATCTTTTCAAGCGCTTCCGGCTTTTGTTCCTGATCAACTTAGGAAAATTTATTTCTTATGCCCCTGTTATTTATTTATGTTGCTTCTACTTCTGTCTATGCATCGGGCCGCAATCCATCAATCAGGCCTCTTCCTTCTTAGTAAGCCATTTCCTGCGCTTTGTTTCGGAGAACCAAACAACGATCTCCGGAATTTCGGATTCACCTCCTTCTTTCATGACATGAAGAACTCAGATCAAGAATCTGTAAGCAATGGCAACAACCGCTTTCCCGGCACCTGGCAACTTTGAGGCGCAAATACTTTCCCACTGTAACAAACCTCTTTATGCCATAACGGGCATTATTTATTAGTTACAATATAACTACATCATCACAGCTCATTATGCAAGAAATCTTTATCACCGGAATGCTTTTTTTCATGCTAGATATAACATCATGGGTGCCACGAAATTGCCAACGTGAGACATTCCCGTGTTAATTAGCTGTTATTTAAAGGCAAATTAAAATTTGCAAATGTTTTTTCGCCGGTATACAAGATACTTATTGATTTCAGGAAAGGGTATTCAGGATGAAAAAAATTTTAGTCATCTATCACAGTCAGGAGCACGGCAACACCAGGACTCTGGCTCTGGCCGTAGCCGAGGCAATACGGGATGCCGGCGGGGAAGTTCAAATCATCAACACAAACGAACAGCGGGTAAGTCCGGAAGAATTTCTGTCCTCCGATGCCTTGGCTATCGGCACCCCGGACTATTATTCCTTTCCGGCAGGTACGATCAAGACGTTCTTTGACGACCTTTATCTCTGGAACAAAGCGGGGAAGCCCGTCAAGGGAAAACCTGCGGTCCTTTTCATGACTCATGGAGGCGGCGGACGGGCAAAACAACCGTTCGAGGGGTTCGCTGACCGTTTCTTTCAGCGGATAGGAGAAACGGTATCGAGCGTCGGTCCAGTCAGTGAAGAGGCAAAGAAGCGCTGTTCCGACCTGGGAAAAGAACTTCTGTTAAGAATTTCGGCATCCTGAGTTTATTGTCTGTGCCATTGTTCCTTCTGCCCCGTCGGGACAGGAGGCAAGACAAGAAGGTTGGAATTTTTCGTCTTATGGTGATTTATTTCGCTGCTCTGTTTGAATGCCTGTGCTTCGGCATTTCTGTGGATTTTGCGTGACTGCCTGAGTTTACAGGTTTTTGAGTCTTTTAGATCCCTCAAGCAGAATCATTCGGGTATTTGCAAAGGATAGCAGCTCAAGGGAGGAAGCTTGATCTTTCCATCGGATCAATCTTTGCTCATGTGCCGGACAATATCCTGAAGACTTGATGAGAAAATATTGTACAGTGACCGGTTTCCCGGCAACGTCAAACGATTGAAGCGGGAGTTTATTAACAATTTCGCCCACAATTCCTGCTTCCTCTCTCAACTCTCTCAAAGCGGCCTCTTCAGGTGACTCATCGGGCTCTATATGGCCTTTCGGCAGCACCCAATGTACACCATCGGATGAAGAAATAATGAGATAGAGGATTTTGTCCTGTTCCTTACGATAAGTGACACTTCCGGCATGGGTCGGCATGTTCTTTACCCCCTGTCGCGATTTTGCTCTTTTTACCATGCCGATAAAATGTTCTCCATTCAGTTCCAGGGATAGTATGGAAAAAGATAAAAACCCCTCTGACCAGAATTAATCTCAGCAAAAAGTGAGAAAACCATGCCCTCTAAGTGCAGCCGGTGCGGCTTCCAGACAGAAAGCGAGATAAAAAAATGCCCTCAGTGCGGAGCGTCCATCAGAAAAACTTTAATTCGAGGAAAATATGAGGTTCTGAAGGCAGTTCTCATTTTTTTCGCCTGCATTGTCGCGTTTTTCTCTGTTTATCCCTTCATACATGGAGGAAAACTCAAACCAGCCGCAACTCAGCAGGATATATCACAGGAAGCCGTTTCTGCTGCACAGGAATTTGTGTCAAGAAAGCTGATTGTGCGTTCCACGGCCAGATTTCCACACTCATCACAGGCAAGAGTAGCATGGGGGGCCGATAATCAATATACGATAAACTCCTATGTTGAGGCTCAAAACAGAGCAGGAGAAATGTTGAAGAAAAATTATGAATGCGTCCTGAGATATGAACCGGAGAAAAAGAGATGGCATCTGGTAAGGGTCACCATAGAAAAATGAAAGGGATGAAAAAAATAAATCAATAAAGAAAGGGAAGCGATTCTCGCTTCCCTTTCTTTATCAGGAGAAAAAATGATCTGGGATTTCCTTTTCGATATACAACCCGGCTCATTCTGCCCGTTTGAACTTACCGGATTTGTCGTCTTTATATTTAAAATAAAGCATGGATTATGCCATAAAGCTTAATTATGCATTAAGTATTTAATTTAATTAGCATTATACGGAAACAGGTCAGAGAAGGCCTTGAAAAGGCCTTTCATGAAAGGCAATAAATGTCGATACCCCAAAAAGATTAATTTTGAAATGGTCAATATAAACAACATGATATGAAGTCGGCTGGGTTGTCGTTTCTTCGACAATATTGTCGAATCGGGAGTGTCTTATTTTTGGTTCATCCGGTTGATGCGTACTTTATATTGAAAAAAATGGACATACACCCCAAGAGGAAATTGTTCGAAGATTTCCAATTAACGGAGGGGAAGCATGTCCACAAGTCTTCTTTACCACGGATTCAGCC
>Ga0067045_1002412_pt1 | contig 147003 bp, 126 predicted proteins | sample TerdegcTABiofilm_FD_59184 | JGI IMG/M metagenome (GOLD analysis project Ga0067045, IMG submission 59184) | Combined Assembly of (Gp0054472, Gp0054536) Wastewater bioreactor microbial communities from Singapore -Terephthalate degrading... | reverse complement strand
CCCCCCCCTGCCACCAGCGGCCGCAGCCGGCCAGCAGTATCAGCAGCGGCAGTACATATATCCGGCATTTCATAAAAATATGGTACAGGTATTTTGCATGTATATATCTATGTACGTATAAATACCCTTAATGGTATAAAAAGTTCAAAAAAAAAGAAAAAGCTCTCTGCTGTAATACAACAGAGAGCTTTCAATAACATAAAGGCCCATAAGCCGGGTTCTGTATTATCCTGTCATTTATCTGCGGATACATTCACATGCATCCTTAAGCAACCTACCCATCTGCCGTCTCGCTTACAGCGAGAGGGGAGCGAGCAACTCCCGCTGCAGCAGACCTATTTGGTCTTACAGCCCGCAGGGTTTTCCCCGCTGCATGTTACCATACAACGCGTGAGCTCTTACCTCACGTTTTCACCCTTACCTCGCCGAGGCGAGGCGGTATCGTTCTCTGTGGCACTTTCCGTATCTCGCTGTAAGCGAGACCCCACCCGTTAGGTGGTGCGGTGCTCTGCGCTGCCCGGACTTTCCTACCCGGCCCGGAGGCCGGATCGACAGGTGGACCTTTATACGTTTATGGTCTGTACGACCTTTATTTTCTTTAACTACCCAGGCGGCTTTCCAGGTCCAGCCGGTAAGCCCTTGCCGTATCCTTTGCTATATCGTAACCCGCGTCGGCATGGCGTATAACACCCATTGCCGGGTCGTTATTCAGCACGCGTGCCAGGCGTTGTTCTGCATCGTCGGTGCCATCGGCCACAATAACCATACCGGCATGTACACTATAGCCCATTCCTACGCCACCGCCGTGGTGCAGGCTTACCCAGGAAGCGCCGCCGGCCGTGTTTATTAGGGCATTCAGAACAGGCCAGTCGGCTACTGCATCGCTGCCGTCGAGCATGGCTTCCGTTTCGCGGTTAGGCGAAGCTACCGAACCTGTATCCAGGTGGTCGCGGCCAATCACGATCGGGGCTTTTACCTTTCCTTCGCGTACCAGCTCATTAAAAGCCAGGGCCGCTTTCTGGCGGGCACCCATAGGCAGCCAGCATATACGGGCGGGCAATCCCTGGAAGGCAATCTTTTCCGCAGCCATCTTAAGCCAGCGCTGCAAAGAAGCATCTTCGGGGAACAACTCTTTCAGTTTTTCGTCGCACACGCGTATATCTTCCGGGTCGCCGCTGAGAGCTACAAAACGGAAGGGGCCGCTACCCTTGCAAAACAGGGGGCGTATGTAAGCCGGAACAAATCCCGGAAAATCAAAGGCATTCTTTACCCCGCGCTTATCTTTGGCCTGTCCGCGCAGGTTATTACCATAATCGAAGGTTATGGCTCCGCGGCGTTGCAGTTCCAGCATCTGTTCCACATGACGGGCCATGGTATCGAGCGACAGTTCTTCATACTTTTCCGGGTTTGCATCTCGCAGTACACGGGCTTCTTCCACACCCATGTTCTGTGGAAAATAGCCTATCAGCTGGTCATGTGCCGAAGTCTGATCCGTGAGTGTATCCGGGGTAATATTCCGATCCAGCAGGCGTTGCAGCATATCCACCACATTACAAAGCACCCCTATGGAAAGCGCTTTACCTTCTGCTTTGGCAGCCAGTGCGGCATCTATAGCCTGGTCGATATCTGTATATTTTTGATCCAGGTAGCGTGTTTCCAGGCGCTTATCAATACGCCACTCCTCCACTTCGGCCACCAGGGCCACGCCTTCGTTCATGGTAATGGCCAGGGGCTGGGCACCACCCATACCGCCAAGTCCGGCTGTTACATTCAACGTACCTTTAAGGGTTCCGCCAAAATGCTGGCGGGCACATTCGGCATAGGTTTCATACGTACCCTGCACAATGCCCTGCGAGCCTATATATATCCAGGAACCGGCCGTCATCTGCCCATACATCATAAGGCCTTTTGCATCCAGTTCGCGGAAATGTTCCCAGTTAGCCCATTTAGGCACCAGCATACTGTTACTTATAATTACCCGCGGAGCATCCTTGTGCGTAGGCAGTATAGCTACCGGTTTACCGCTCTGTATCAGCAGGGTTTCATTCTCATTCAGGTCCTTCAGTGCTTTCACTATCAGCTCAAAGGCCTGCGGATTACGGGCTGCTTTGCCCAGTCCGCCATACACGATAAGATCTTCCGGGCGTTCGGCCACATCCGGGTCCAGGTTATTATGCAGCATGCGCAGCGCCGCTTCCTGCACCCAGCCTTTGGTGTTAAGCTGTGTTCCCTGCGGGGTTTTCAGTTTCGAGATATCCAGTTTATTATCCGCTGTAATCATAATACGATCAAAAAAGAAATTTAAGGCAAAGTTAATACAAATTTGAAGGTTGTTCCCTCCGGCCGGTATAATGCCCTTAAATAAAGGCTGCCCGGGCCCGGCCGCCTGATTCAGCTCTGTTTGCCGGGTATTTTTATGCTTAAATTACGATAACCGCTTGTGAGAGTGAAAATAAAAGCCTACTTTCGCACCCGCAAATTTAAATGTTTAACAATTAACGGGGGCCCCGGAGGCCCGATCAAATCAAATGGCAGAAGAACTGAAAGCCGAAGACGTGAAAAACGTAAAAAAAACACTGGCCGATTACGGCAATGAAGGAGATACCTCTTTCGACTGGACCGCATTCGAAGGATATTCAGCGGAACAGAAAAATACTCTTGAGGCGTTCTACGACAAATCGATGAGTTCCGTTATCCCCCACCAGATACTGCATGGTGCTGTGGTAGGGATCAACCCCAAAGATGTGCTTATTAACATCGGTTACAAGAGCGAAGGCGTGGTTCCGCGTACAGAGTTCCGTTACAACCCCGATGTAAAGGTAGGCGACAATGTGGAAGTATACGTAGAAGATCTCGAAAACAAAGACGGTCAGCTTCAGCTTTCGCACAAAAAAGCCCGCGCTCTTAAAGCATGGGATCGTGTAAACGAAGCATTTGCAAACGATGAGCTTATCACCGGTTTTGTAAAATGCCGCACCAAAGGTGGTCTTATCGTGGATGTATTCGGCCTGGAAGCGTTCCTGCCGGGTTCACAGATCGATGTAAAACCCATCCGTGACTACGATATATACGTAGGTAAAAACATGGAGTTCAAAGTGGTTAAGATCAACCAGGAGTTCAAAAACGTGGTTGTATCACACAAAATTCTGCTCGAAGAAGAGCTCGAGCAGCAGAAGAAAGATATCATCTCCAAACTGGAGAAAGGTCAGATCCTTGAAGGTATCGTTAAGAACATTACTTCTTACGGTGTATTCATCGACCTGGGCGGCGTAGACGGTCTGATTCACATCACCGACCTGAGCTGGGGCCGCATAAACCATCCGGAAGAGATCGTTAAACTGGACGAGAAAATTAATGTGGTGGTTCTGGACTACGACGATGAGAAAAAACGCATCGCCCTGGGTCTGAAACAACTTACAGCTCACCCATGGGAGCAACTGGATGCCAACCTGAAACCCGGCGATAAAGTAACCGGAAAAGTGGTTGTACTGGCCGATTACGGTGCATTCGTTGAAATTGCTCCGGGTGTGGAAGGTCTGATCCACGTAAGCGAAATGAGTTACTCTTCGCACCTGCGCAGCGCCGGCGACTTTGTAAAAGTTGGCGACGATGTTACAGCCGTTATCCTTACACTGGACCGCGAAGAGCGCAAAATGTCGCTGGGTCTGAAACAACTGAAAGACGATCCCTGGACAAACATTCAGGAAAAATATCCTATCGGAAGCAAGCAGAGTGCCGTGGTGAAAAACTTCACCAACTACGGTATCTTTGTTGAGCTTGAAGAAGGTGTAGACGGCCTGATCCACATCAGCGACCTGAGCTGGACCAAGAAAATCAAGCATCCGGGCGAGATTACCAATATCAACGACAAAATTGATGTAGTGGTACTGGAAATCGACCAGGAGAACCGTAAACTTTCCTTAGGTCACAAACAACTGGAATCTGATCCATGGGAAGCTTTCGGAAATATTTTCGAGGTAGGCACCGTACAGGAAGGTACCGTTGTGGAAAAAACCGACAAAGGTCTGGTAGTTGCCCTGCAATACGGCATCGAAGGTTTTGCTCCCAACAAGCACCTGAAGAAAGAAGATGGCAGCACTGTTGCACTCGAGGAAAAAGCCGAGTTTAAAGTGATCGAGTTCAACAAGGACGAGAAAAAGCTTATCGTTTCGCATACCAAGGTATGGGAAGCCGATAAAGACGAAGCCGATAAGAGCGAGAAGGTAAAAGAAGCCAAATCTACTTCCAAAGGCGTTGAAAAGCTGAAGAAAGGTATTGAGAAAACGACTCTGGGCGACCTGAGCGTACTGGCCGATCTGAAGGAAGAAATGGAAAAAGGCAGCAAAGCCAAAAAGAAAAAGAGCGACGAAGACGCTGAATAATAAAACGAAGAAAGCCCCGGTATACATCGGGGCTTTTTTTTACATAAAAATGCGCTACCTTCGGGCCTTGCTTCAACCAAAAGAATAATGAATCAGGAACAGAAGACCCTACTGGAAGGAAAAGGACTGGAGCTTGTATTACAGCGCCTGTGCCTCGAACTTAAAGAAAACTACGGCGATTTTTCCGATGCCGTGCTTATAGGGCTGCAGCCCCGCGGAGCCCTGCTCAGCGCCAACCTGCACCGCCGCCTGGAACAGATGACCGGTAAAAGCATACAACACGGCAAACTCGACATTACCTTTTTCCGCGACGATTTTCGCCGGGGCGACGATATACTCCGCCCCAATACCACAAGTATCGACTTCCTGACAGAAAACAAGAACGTAATCCTGATCGACGATGTGCTGTACACCGGGCGCAGCGTGCGCGCCGGCTTCGATGCCCTTATGGCCTTTGGCCGGCCCGCCAAAGTAGAACTGCTTACGCTGATCGACCGCCGCTATACACGCCATATTCCCATAGAAGCCAATTACTGCGGGAAAGCGGTAGATACCCATGCCGGACAAAAAGTAATGCTGCAATGGGACAGTACACAAACCAATCTCGAAAAAGTAACGTTATTTACACGCGACGAAGTATGAGCAGACTTAGTACCGAACATCTTTTAGGCATTAAATACATCAGCGAACAGGATATACATACCCTGCTCGATACAGCAGGTATGTTTAAAGAGGTAATAAACCGCCCCATTAAAAAAGTGCCTTCCCTGCGCGATGTAACCGTAGCCAATGTTTTTTTCGAAAACAGCACCCGTACCCGTTTATCTTTCGAATTAGCCGAAAAACGCCTTTCGGCCGATGTGGTAAACTTCAGCGCCTCCGGCTCATCCGTGGCCAAAGGCGAAACCCTTACCGATACCGTAAACAATATACTGGCCATGAAGGTAGACATGGTAGTAATGCGGCATCAGAACCCCGGTGCCTGTGTATTCCTGGCCAACGAACTGAAAAAATATCCCAAAAGTGCCCATGCCCGCGTTATAAATGCCGGCGACGGCACCCACGAACATCCTACCCAGGCCCTGCTCGATGCCTTTTCGATACGCAACCATTTCGGACGTACAGAAGGACTGAATGTACTTATTGTGGGCGATATTATGCACTCGCGCGTGGCCCTGAGCAATATCTACTGCCTGCAGAAACTGGGTGCCAACGTAAAACTCTGCGGCCCCGCCACACTTATACCCCGCCATATAGAAACCCTGGGTGTGGAAGTAGAATACGACCTGCACAAAGCCCTGGAATGGTGCGATGTGGCTAATGTGCTGCGCATACAGCTCGAACGCCAGGATATTAAATACTTTCCCTCGCTGCGCGAATATGCCATGCAATATGGTATTAACCGCGAAGTACTGAACCGCCTGAGCAAACCGATAACCATTATGCACCCGGGGCCCATAAACCGGGGTGTGGAACTCGACGGAGATATTGCCGACAGCGAGCACTCCATTATACTGGAACAGGTAGAGAACGGAGTGGCCGTACGAATGGCCGTACTCTACTGCCTGGCCTCTGTTAAAGAATAAATGTCCGTTTTTTGACAAATCAGATGACAAATAGTATATTCGTTCAACGTTAATTACTCTATGACTATGAAAATTACCGTAAACAAAGAAGAAAAGTTTACAGTACTGAAGCCCGAAACCGAAAAGCTCGACAGTACGGTAGCTCCCCTGGTAAAGGCTGAAATTGTACTGGTTACCGGTAACGGCGAACGCAATATCATTATCGATCTTGCCGATGTGCGCTATATCGATTCCAGCGGCCTCAGCGCCCTGCTGGTAGCCAACCGTTCCTGCAAAAGCCTCAACGGTGCTTTTGTACTTACCGGCCTTAACGAAAATGTACGTAAACTCATAAGCATTTCGCAGCTCGATACCATACTTACCATTACGCCTACATACTCCGAGGCTGTTGACTTTGTAATTATGGACGACATTCAAAAATCTTTATAACCCGTTTGCTTATTCTAATTTTTTTTCCATATTTGTAACACATTAAAATCGCAAAGAAAACAAACGTATGAAGAAACTTTTACTCTTGGCTGCCGTTGCAATGGGCTCATTCAGCGCAGTAAACGCACAGGTTGACCCGTGTACCCCAAACCCGAACTACACTCCCACAGGTGCTACAGGTGCCGGTATTGAAGACCTGCCCTGCGCAAAAACAAACCTGCAATACAAAGCATCATCCACTGTGGTTATCCCTGTAGTTATTACCACCGAGTTCGGCGGTAACCAGGCTACCATTCGTGTATGTAGCGTACGTGTAGATAACATTAATAACTGGCCGGCTTTTGCCTCTACACCGCAGTGGGCTATCTTCAGCGGTGCAAACCAGTATGCTGCCGGTATGTGGATACCCATTACCGCTTCTACCGAAGAAAGAGCATGCGTTTCTATCAATGCTACCTTTACAGCTCCTTACAACGACTCTGTAGTTGTTGAGGGTGTGGCCAAAGTATCCCTTACTCCGGCTAACTGTAACGCTACCATCGAAGTTCCTTTCTCTCAGTTCGACGCTGCCAACGGTGGTCTTCCCATCGGCCTGGTTGTGGCTGACGACTGTAACTTCTCAGTAGCCGAAGAGCTGAGCAACAACTCTTTCGATGTAGCCCAGAACTTCCCGAACCCGGTTACAGGCCAGTCGCAGATCGTTTATAACGTACCTGCTGCCGGTAAAGTAAACTTCCGCATCACCAACCTGGTTGGTTCGGTAATTGCCGATAAAACCCTGGCTGCCAACAGCGGTAAAAACTTCATCGATATCAATGCCAATTCATTCGCTCCCGGTGTATATATGTACAGCCTCAGCTACAACGGCTCTACCGTTACCAAGCGTATGATCGTAAAATAATTTTAGACACCTGTCTGAAAAAACTTACCTAAAACCCCGGGATATACTCCCGGGGTTTTTTAATTTTGTATGATTGAAATACGAAGTAATCATACTCGGAACCAGCAGTGCCCTGCCCACTGCCGAACGCTTCCCTTCCGCACAGATCCTTAATTTCAGGGAAAAGCATTTCCTGATCGATGCCGGTGAAGGAACACAGATACAAATGCGTAAATACAGGCAGAGCTTTCAGCGTATACAAAAAATCTTTATTTCGCACCTGCATGCCGATCATTTTCTGGGCTTACCCGGTCTGCTCTCCTCCATGTCGCTGCTGGGCCGCGAAAACCTGCTGGAAATATACGGACCCGAAGGAATAAAAACCTTCCTCGAAACCACCTTCCGTATTTCCGATGCCTATCTTACCTTTCCTGTAGAATACATAGCCACCGACCCCAAAACCCCCCGGCTGCTTTACGAAGACGAGCATATGTGTATCGAGAGCTTTCCGCTGTTCCACCGTATTGCCTGCACCGGGTTCCTGTTCCGCGAAAAAGAAAAAGCCCGGAAATTCGACAAAAAACTGCTCAACCGGTATTTTCTTACGCCCGAAGAAATTATACGAATAAAAAACGGTGCCGATTACCTGGCTCCCGACGGTAATTTTTTTCCCAACCGCGAAATCACTATCGATCCGCCACCGGCACATTCTTATGCCTATTGCAGCGATACGGCTCCCTTTCCCGAACTGGCCTCCTATATACAGGGCATACATACCCTGTACCACGAGGCCACCTTCACCGGCAAACATGCCGCAAGAGCAAAAGAAACCCGGCACAGTACAGCACTGCAGGCTGCCGAACTGGCCCGCGATGCCGGTGTAAGTAAGCTCATTCTCGGGCATTTCTCCACACGTTACACCGACCTGCAGGTATTTCTGGACGAAGCATGCCCCGTTTTTGCCCGCACCAGCCTGGCCGCCGAAGGCAGCATACTGGAAATATAAAACACTGCATACCGTCAAAAGCCCTATATTTGTTCATTAAACCGAGGTACTATGCTCAACGAAAAAGTAGAAAAAATACTCAACAACCAGGTAGCCAAAGAAGCAGCTTCATCGGCACTATACCTGTCTATGGCCTCCTGGTGCGATTTTAAGGGACTGGATGGCTGTGCGGCCTTTATGTACAACCAGGCCGACGAAGAACGTACGCATATGCTTAAACTGATGAAATACATCAGCGACAGCGGCGGGCATGCCCGGGTACCGGCCGTGGCCGAACCTCAGCTCCAGTTCAGCGATGTTACCGAAGTGTTTACACTGGTACTGAAAAGCGAAATGCATATTTCGGAATCGATACACGATATTATTGATACCTGCACCAAACTGCGCGATTATACCACCCTGCATTTTCTGCAATGGTATGTAACCGAGCAGCACGAAGAAGAAAAACTGGCCCGCACCATACTCGACAAAATTGAAATTATAGGACTTAAAGGACAGGGACTGTACCTGTTCGATAAAGAAATGGCCGGTATGCAGGTAAATACCGAAATGAAAATACAGGAAAGCGGCGGAGGCACCGCACAGGCTTAAATGCGGTACTATATTATTGCTGGCGAAGCCTCCGGCGATCTGCATGCCAGCAACCTGATACGCGCCATAAAAGAAACAGACCCCGATGCTCAGATACGCGGCTGGGGAGGCGACCTTATGCAGGCCGAAGGAGCCGTTATCGTTAAACATATACGCGAGCTGGCCTTTATGGGCTTTATAGAGGTACTGCAAAACCTGCGTACCATACGTCGTAATTTTGCCTTCTGTAAAAAAGACATCGAAGCCTTTGCTCCTGATGTGCTGGTTTGTGTAGACTATCCCGGGTTTAACCTGCGCATGTGTAAATGGGCCAAACAAAAAGGCTATAAAACAGCCCTGTATATTGCTCCGCAGGCATGGGCCTGGAAAGAAAAGCGGGCCTATACCCTGCCGGCGATCTGCGATGTGGTTATAAGCATACTGCCTTTCGAAGAAGCTTTTTTTGCCCGTTTTGGTACAAAGGTGCGCTATGTGGGGCATCCCCTGGCCGATGCCATCGAACGCTTTAAGAATAGCACTCCGGTACTTATACCAGAACTTAGCCCTGCGGAAGACACCCGGCCCCTGGTGGCACTGTTGCCCGGCTCGCGGCGGAACGAAATAAAAAATATGCTGCCCGTATTTATGGAGCTGCGCCGCTCGTTTCCGCAATACCGCTTTGTTATTGCCGGAGCGCCGGCCCTGGACATAAATATATACCGCCGGCATGGCCTGGAAAACGATGTACCTGTAATTTTCGGGCATACCTATGCCTGTTTGCAGGCAGCCCGCGCTGCCATTGTTACCTCAGGCACGGCCACACTGGAAACAGCCCTGCTCAACACTCCGCAAACCATCTGTTACAAAGGCAATCCTATTTCGTACCAGATTGTGAAACGGCTTATAAAAATACCTTATGTATCGCTGGTAAACCTGATCCTGAGCCGGCCCCTGCTTAAAGAATACCTGCAGTACGACCTTACTACGCAAAACCTGCAAACAGAGCTGCAGCGGCTTATGGAAGACGAGAATTACCGCAGCCATATAACAGCAGGCTACAGCGAGCTGCGCACAATGGTTGGCAGCGGCGGCGCTTCGCATAAAGCAGCACGCATTGTGGCAAACCTGGCTGCAACATAACATAAAAGGCCTCCCCGCAGGGAAGCCTTTTTAATAATATGCTGAATATTTATCAGGTATTTATTTTACACGCTCCATGTACTCGCCCGATTCAGGGTTTACACGTATCATTTCGCCTGTTTCAATAAAGAGCGGCACACGTATTTCGGCTCCCGTTTCCAGAGTAGCCGGTTTAAGTGTGTTGGTGGCCGTATCGCCTTTTAATCCAGGCTCGGTATAGGTAACTTCCAGATCTACCGATTTGGGTGGTTTGGCCAATATCGGGTTATCGCCGTCGAAGAACACACGCACGATATTTCCTTCTTTCATAAACTGCAGACCGGTGCCAAAAAAGACCTCGTCTACATAATACTGTTCGTAGCTCTGGTTGTCCATACATACCACGGCATTACCGTCTTTATACAGGTATTGAAGTTCGCGTTCATCTACGCGCACAATTTCCACCTCTTCGTCGGGACGGAAGCGCGACTCGGCCAGTTTTCCGCTGCGCAGTATACGCATCTTACCCTGGTAAAAGGCACGCAGGTTACCCGGCGTACGGTGCATCCATTCTATAATCTGGCACAACTCGTTATTGTACCGTATAAAATTGCCGTTGGAAACATCTGAAGCTTTTGACATACATTTTTGCTTTGAGGCACAAAAATAACGCTTAATGTCGTTTTAACAAGAAGTTTGCACGAATTAAAGCGGCCCCGGATAAGAAAGGCACGCTTTTTGCGTTTAACTATTTAACGAATTTTCACATTTGCGTTTTTTTTTGTATATTTGATTAAAACAGAAGGCTTATGAAACCAATGATCATTTTCTCTACACTGCTTTTGATGGTCATCACAGCCTGTAAAAGCAACCGATCCAACGAGCTTGCGGCTCCCCCCTCCGAAAACTCTTTTAACTTTCCCAGGGCACAAAAAGGTACACGTCTGGTATACCTGTATTCAAATCAGGGTATTAACTCCAGGCTTGAAATTACCATACTGCAGGCCGAGGATGCTTTCGGGTTCGATTATTCGATGAACCTGATGGACAACCCGCAGGGCCATGTAAGTGTTAAGTCCGAAGCACTGAAGTCGACCAACACGGTACGTATGAGGTTTCCGCTGGATGAGCCGCTGAGCGACAATCAATCGTCGCTGCTGCTGAGCCACATGGCATTCCGCGATCTGCTGGAGGCCGGCGAAACTGTGCTGGACCTGGGTAGCGGGCTCGAAAGTTATTTCTTTACACAAAACGAAGAAATAGCTTTTTCGTACAATTCGAAAGTTGTATTCATGACCTGCATGAAATGCAGTAATCTGGATAAAACCGGCGAAGTATGGATACTGAAGAACCCAGCCTTTCCGCTGATTATAAAAATGAACCGGGGTGTAAACCTGGAACTCGATCAGTGGACCGATCCCGGTACCCGGGACGAAGTTAGCGCAGAGAACGCTTCAGCTGACGTACATGCCGGCTGAGATGTGCCTGTAAAAATGCCAGGGTATCACTCATACTCAGCATGCCCGCTCGCGGATGCCGGAATATGCCCGATTTTGCAGACACTGCAGGAAATGAGTCTGTAAACAACTGGTATTTTTTACGCAGCAGTTCCCATTCGTGCAGCAGTTGTACCGTATTGTAAGGTCCCTGTACCGTTGGTAATGCCGATGGTGCGTGGAATTTAAGCGGAGCAAGCAGGGCCAGTTTAAGCAGCAGGGCATTGCGTTTTTCGCGCAGACCTGATTTACGGAGCGGCTCTCCTTTTTGCAATTTATATTCGCAATACGATAACGTAGCTTGTTCTACATCTACTATATGCTTCAACACCTCCGCCGGCGACCATCCGCCCGACGGGGGTGTTTTATTAAGTTCCGTATCGGAATATGTGGCTAACAGGGTATTCAGTTTTAGCCTGGTACTTTCCAGGCCTGCCATTTTCTTTTGCAGTTTTGTCATATACCCATATTGGAAAGAAGTCCTCCGGCGCTGCCGCGCATTTCGCTTTCCCAGCTCTGCTCTGCCTGTTTAAGCGCCCTGTTAAGCGCTATAACTATAAAATCTTCGAGCTCTTCGCGGCGTTCGGGTAAACACATGGCAGGCTCTATTTCTATACTTTTCAGTTCCCGGTTGCCATTTACCACCACTTTTACGGCGTTATTACCTGCCTCTGCTTCAATACGCAGCAAATCGAGCCGGTCTTTGCTTTCTTTCATTTTACGCTGCATTTCCTGCAGCTTATCCATCATATTTCCCAACATAAAAATTCCGTATAAAGCTCAAAAATAAAACATATTAATCAGATTAACAGGCTATACACCTTTTTTTCGGATTTAGCGCAGCAGGTTCACATGTCCGAACAGTTCACCCTGCCGCCCGTGCTTTTCGGTATAAACGATGCGCCACACATAGGTATCCTGCTTGCAGGGCTTGTTACCGCACATGCCATCCCAGCCCGACTCAAAATCGTTCGTTTTCCATACTATTTCGCCCCAGCGGTTAAACACCACCATATCGAACTCTTCTATATCCACGCCATAGGCCCTGAACAGTTCGTTAATACCATTTCCGTCGACCGTAAAGGTATTGGGCACATAAATATTGCCCATTACAAATACGGTAACACTATCGATAAAATAGCAGCCATTGGTATCGGTATACAGCAAGCCGTAGGTAGTGGTAATGGGAGGCGAGGAAATGGTAACCCGACAATAGTTACAGGAAAGGTTGGCAGGCGGAATCCACTGGTAACTGCCCTGAGCCGGCCCGGAAGCCGTAAGTACCGCTTTTTCGCCGTATTCGATGTACTGATCGGGACCGGCGTATACATCTGTAACCCCGTAGGTACGCACATATACGGTATCGCTGGCTGTACAGCCTATGCTATCGGTAATAATAACCGTAAAGTTTACATCATAGGGTACCACGGCCGTAGGATACTGTACGGTAGACGAATCCAGAAACACCACCGGAAACCATTGGTATGCAACCCCGCCCGAGCTATAGAGGCGTACCGGGTTTCCCGGACATACCAGGGTATCGGGGCCGCTGTTGGGATAAATGCGTTTTACATGTACGGTAAGCGTATCGTAACTGTCGCCACAGGCATTACGGCCCCGCACAATATAAGTTATGTCGTTATCGGGCGTACATATTGGGTTGCTTACAGCCGGGTTGCTAAGGTATTGTGCCGGTGTCCACAGGTAGTGTGTGGCACCGGTAACCGAAAGCTGAATGGCATCGCCGTGGCAGATAAGGGTGTCGGGCCCGGCATTGGCCTGAGGCTGAAAATCGACCTGCAGGCGCGTGCTGTCGCGCAGTATACATCCATCAGGATTTTGTACCGTAACGGTGTATGTGGTGGTTGAAGAAGGCGTTGCTACCGGGTTTGGAACAGACGGGTTATTAAGTGAACCCGGCGGCGACCAGCTGTACGAAATGCCCCCGGAAGCCGAGAGCTGTTTGCTGTTGCCTATACAAATGGTATCGCCGGGCGAAACCTGTATGGAAAAATTGATAACCGGTACCTGCACCTGTGCTGTATCGGAACCACAGTTATTACTTGCAATAAGTGTGTATGTGGTGCTGCCCGGAGGATGCACCCAGGGATTAGCCAGGGTTGCCTGCCCGCTGTTAAGACCCGGAGCCGGAAGCCAGCTGTAGGTAGTACCACCCGAGCCCTGCAGCTGCAGGCTGTCCAGCGGACATATAGGCGATACCGGGCCTATGGCCGCAATGGGTTTGGGCAATACCTGTACCTGTATCTGTGCCGTATCAGACGGAACACAGTTTTGCGGATCGGCAGCAATAAGCGTTACGGTATAGGTACCCGGAGCATTGTATGTATGCGAGCCGTTAAGCCCTGTACTGCTGGCACCATCGCCATAAAGCCAGGTAAAGGATGTTCCGCCGTTGCTAAGGTTCTGGAACACCACATTGGTACCTTCGCACACGGCATCTACATTGGCATCGAGATAGGCCGTAAGTGCCGATACGTCGAATTTTACCAGGGCTATATTACAGTTTGTGGAATTATTGGTAGCCGAGTACGCGCCGGGCGTTGTAGGCAGATCGTCCTGCCCGCCGCAGCTGGCACACATGGCCTGGTAAACCACGCCGTCTTTGTTAAAACGGCTGGTACCGCCGTCTACATGGTCGCCCGAGCTGCCCCCACCCAGGTAGGTAGCATAGAGTAAACTTTCGGCATTGGGATAAAACACGGCCAGGTAAAAATCGCTGCCGTCGGTAGTGGTTTTATATGCCCCCGGTGTAACAGGCATACCAAATACCGTACCTCCGATACCGCCATTCGACTGGTTTACCTGTCCGCCCCAGCCGGCAATATATAGCTGGTCGCACTCGTGCAGCAGGAAAGCCGTAGGCACCAGGTTTATCTGCGAAGCACCGGCACCAAAGCAGGTTGACATGAGGGTGCTTGTAAGTGCAGGATTCAGTTTATGAATAAACTGCCCTGTACCCGCATTCGAGTAAACATTACCCGATGGGCCGGCCTGTATGGGATAGCCTCCCATACTCTGCCCCATTACATATACGTTATCGGCCTGGTCGAGCTGTACAAAATACGTTTGATTATAATTAGGAGTACCTATATATGTGGCAGCCTGCAGAGCTGTACCGGCCTGGTTAAGCCGTACCAGAAAGCCATCGATACCCCCTCCGTACAAAGGTTTTACCACACCGGCCGTGGTGTTTAAGTTTGTGCTGTTGGTACCTCCCGTAAAGTAGATCAGTCCGTTCGAGGCTCTTTGTATGCTGTACCCCGCATCATCGCCGGAGCCACCAAAATAAGAACCGGCCTGTAAGGTGCTGAGTGTAGGATTAAAACGGGCAAAAACCGCATCGCTGCCCCCGCCTCCGTAGGCAGGCTGAAAGGCATTCAGCACCGGGAAATTATTACTTTGCGTTACCGAAGTAATGTAAATATTTCCTGTGGCATCTATAATAACTTCGCCCCGGAACTCATCGGCATAATTGGCACTGAGCGCCGCACTCATGTTCAGTCCGTCATTAGCCGTACCTCCCAGGAAGGTGGAACCGATAAGTGCCGAACCGTTTGCATTGAATTTGGTAACAAAAATATCGGTACCATTGTTATAGTTAATGAGTCCGCCAAAGAAAATGAGCGGAGTACCCCCGTTAAAACTGTTATCGTAACAACCCGCCGAAGTAGGAAAATTGGGCGATCCCGTATTTCCCAGCACAATCAGCTCCTCATTATCGGTAACAATAAGCGAATGCGGCATATCGGGGCCATTACCTCCCAGAAAGGTAGAAAAGAGCAGCGAGGTTCCATCAGACGAAAACTTGGAAAGTACAGCATCTATATTTCCGCCGCCCCAGGTAACCTGGTAAGCGCCCGGCGAAGTAGGATACGAAGACCCGAATACAATACCTCCCGCATAGCCTGCCCCTGTGGGGTCGGGTGTGGCTGTATAGCCCCAGCTGTCGCTGAGAGAGCCTATGTATGTAGAAAAGATAATGATGGGATCTATAACCAGTTCCAGGTTCTTATCGTAGCCTTTCGGGAAATGAAAATATACTTCTTTCCCGTTCCGGATGCGGAATTCTGCTTCCACTACCTTTTTTTCGCCGTTCTGCAGCTGGTAGGCATAGGGTTTTACTTCCCGCACGTAGCCCAATGCAGTCTGCAGCAGCAGTTCGCCGTTGCGGATACGCAGTTTTTCAATGCCCCGGTACTGCCAGCGTATCTGTGCGGCATCGGCTCCGGGCTGTACTATAAAATCGTATTTAAGCTGGTTATCGCGGAATGCATATACGAGGTCGATACCCGGGTAAAGATCTGCCTGACGCAGCTCTCCGTAAATACGTACTCCCGATTTCCAGCGGGCAGAGTCGGGCCCCTGGTAATAATTATAATATTCCGTTTTAGCTTGTGTAGCCTGGTAAGCGCTTGCGCTGGCTCCTATAAATTCCTGGCGGAAGGCGTGTTTTTGCAGTGCCGGCGGAAATGCTGCGAGCGATTCGCCGAATTTGGCTGCATGTGCATATTCCGATTTCAGCCTGGCATCCCAGGTATCGAATAATACAGAAGTACCTTCCAGGTAAACCATGGCTCCGGGAAGTTCGGCCCTGTATGCATAAGGTTCGGCCCACTGTCCTTTATTTTCAATAAAACCATAGGTAAGCTGGGCCTTTAGCTGCTGCAGGCTGCATACTCCGATAAGGAGAAGGTATAAGAGGTGTTTTTGCAAGGAATCAATACATTAACCCTCAAAATTAACTTTTTTTCAGAAATTACACAAGTTTCTTTGACCAACCTCTTAACTTCTTGCACCAAAAATAGCACTTCCGATACGCAGCATTGTGCTACCTTCCTCAACGGCAAGCATATAATCGCCGCTCATCCCCATCGACAATACGTCGAAATCGTCCCCCGCAAAGTATTTTTCGATGCGTATCTGGTCGAAAAGCTGTTTAAGCCGGGCAAACTCATTCCGTACCTTGGCTGTATCTTCACTAAAAGAGGCCATACCCATCAGTCCGCGTACTTTTATGCCCGTACTGTTTTGTATAGCGCCGCTGTGCAGCAGGGTAAGCAGTTCGTGCGGATCAAAACCAAATTTAGTTTCTTCCGAAGCTATGTGTACCTGCAGCAGTACCTGTACGGTACGTCCGGCCCTGGCGGCCTGTTTCTGTATCTCATGCAGCAGCTTAAGGCTGTCTACACTGTGTATCATGTGTACAAAAGGCACAATGTACTTTACCTTATTTGTTTGCAGGTGGCCTATAAGGTGCCACTGTATATCGCGGGGCATGGCCTCATATTTAGGCAGCAGCTCCTGCACGCGGTTTTCCCCGAAGATACGTACACCGGCATCGTATGCCTGCTGCAGCACGCTTACAGGGTATGTTTTCGACACCGCCACCAGGGTAACATAAGCAGGCAGTGCCGTTCTTATCTGCTCGTAACGGTCTTTATCAAACATATTTTCTATTCTTCCGACAGTTTATAAATAAACAATCCGTTCAGGAATTTAGGTTCAAAAAAAGTGCTTTTGGGCGGCATCATTTCCCCTGCATCGGCCATTTGCTTAAACAGCTCCATACGTACCGGGTAAAAAGTGAATGCCGCTGCAAATTTACCCGATTTTACGGCCTGTTCCAAACGCTGCACATCCGTTCGGCCTCCGATAAAACGTACCCTTTTATCCTTACGCAGGTCGTGTATCTGCAATACCGGGCCAAAAATATGGATATTAGCCAGTTCAGGGTCCAGGGCATCGGCCGGATGTTCCTGCTTCAGAAATTCTTTTTTCAGGTTAAGCACATACCAGCCATCGGCAAGGCAAACTCCAAATTCGTGCGGTGTAACCGGCACTACCGGTACACTGCTTCGCTGTATATGAAATTTTTCGGTAAGCAGCGATATAAACTGCTCGGGTGTATGCCCGTTCAGGTCGCGTACCAGGCGCGAAAATTCGAACAGGCGGGCTTCCGTTTCGGGCAGCGCAGCCGCCAGAAAGTAGTTATAACAGGCATCGGCGGCCGGGTTTACATCGGCTTCTGCCTTATTTTTGCCATACAGGTAACTGGCCGCACAACGGTGGTGTCCGTCGGCAATATACAGCGACTGCTGTGCCGCAAAAAGCTGCTCTACCCCGGCTATATCGGTTTTATCGGCAATTTTCCAGAAGGTATGCACAAAACTGTCGGGACCCTGAAACGATGCATAAGGTGCCATACGCAGGTATTTTTCCTTAATATTTTCCCAGAGTGTATTATTTTCAAATACCAGGTACACAGGTTCGGCATGTATATCAATGGTATCGAGGTATTGCTTAAGCAGTTCTTCTTTATGTTCCAGTGTTTGTTCGTGCTTGCGTATACGGCCGCCTTCGTAATCGCCTATGTGTCCCAGGCCGATAATACCGGTATACACATGTCCCTCTTTTACCTGCTGATACAGGAAAAAGCAGGGTTCGTCCTCACGCACCAGGGTACCTTCGGCCAGCATCGACGACAGTTTCTGCTTTCCCAGGTTCAGTATCTGGTTATACGGCGTAAGCGCTTTTTTATGCGCATCCTGCACCGGAACAATTACATGCAGGAACGAGAGCGGGTTCGAGGCCAGCACCTCTGCCGTTTCTTGCGGAGTATACGAATCAAAGGGGCGTGTAACCACCTTATCGAGCACATGCAGTTCAGGCAAAACGGCTCTGAACGGTTTAAAAGTTACCATAAGACAAACAAACAGGCACGAAAATAAGACAAAAAACAACATCTGCCCAGCCCTTGCGTTCTTCCATAAAATTTGCCGGTATTTACCGGGCTTTTTGCTTTATTTGTGTACATTATATTAAAAACAGGATCGCATTTTGAAGATCAATATATACAGTCGTAAACAGCGCTGGAAACTATGGCTTGCCGCCTTTGCGGCGGTAATTGTTATAGCTACGCTCTGGTATTCGGGCAGCCTGGTAAGGAATATTTCCAACGACGAAAGGGCTAAGGCTCAGTTATGGGCCGAAGCCGTAAAAAGAAGGGCACGCCTGGTGCAGGAAACTGCGCGTCTTTTTACAATGATTGAAGAAGACGAGCGCAAAAAAGCCAATATATGGGCCCAGGCCATGCTGAATATTGTACAGAGCGAAAGCGAAGATCTTACCTTTTATGCCTCGGTGCTGGAAAGTAATACTACCATACCCGTTATTATTACCTATGAAGACGGTTCGGTATGGACCTACCGCAACCTGAGCCGCGAAGATCCGGACAGCCTTTTTCTGCAGGATGCCCTGAACCGCATTAAAGAATCGAAAAAGCCCATAACCCTTACCAACACCGAATTTGGGGAAAAAATTGTATACCAGTTATACTACGACGATTCCAGGATATACCAGAAACTACAGGAGATATTAAAAGACCTGGTTGAGTCCTTTATTTCCGAAACCGTTATCAATTCGGCCTCGGTACCCGTTATTTATACCGACAGCAGCCAGACCCGCATTATTGCCCGGGGAAATATAGACAGCCTGCATTATGCCAGCGACCGCGACCTGATAGAAGACATGCGCAGCGAAAACGAACCTTTTGCCATTGAAATTAATGCCGGGGAAACCAACTATATTTTCTATAAAAACAGTTACCTGGTTAGGCAGCTGCGCTATTTTCCGGTGGTACAGCTTACTATTATCGGTTTATTTCTGATTGTTTCGTATTTTTTATTTTCCACTTCGCGCCGGGCCGAACAAAACCTGGTATGGGCCGGTATGAGTAAAGAAACGGCACACCAGCTGGGCACACCGCTTTCTTCGCTGAGCGGATGGGTAGAAATACTAAAAGTTAACGGAGTAGACGAAAGTATTACCTCTGAAATCGAAAAAGACCTGGAACGCCTGCAAACCATTGCCGAACGTTTTTCGAAAGTAGGTTCGGTACCCGAAATAAAATTAACGGCTGTGCGGGCCACCCTGGAAGAAACCCTTGCCTATATGAAACTCCGCACCGGGAAAGGCATCAGCTACACCTTTAGCGATATGCTGGAGAACGACCTGCAGATACCCCTGAACAAACCCCTGTTTAGCTGGGTAATTGAAAACCTTACCCGCAATGCCGCAGATGCTATGGAAGGCAAAGGCAGTATACGCGTAGAAATAGGAAGGAACGGACGCAAAGTATACATCGACATTACCGACAGCGGCAAAGGTGTACCCAAAGGCATGCGCAAACAGATATTTCAGCCGGGCTTTACTACCAAAAAACGGGGCTGGGGACTGGGGCTTTCGCTGGTAAAACGCATTATTGAAAATTACCACCGGGGCAAGGTATTTGTAAAATGGAGCGAACCCGGCCAGGGTACAACCTTTCGCATACTGCTGCCCGTTAAATAAAGACACTGCCGCATACATTGGTCTAAAAACCCGGAAACGGGATACGCATTAATTTTACTTTTGCGCATTATTACATATTTACATGAAAAAGAGTTTCGGCATACTGGTTCTGTTACTTTTACAGGCCTTTACCCTGCAGGCACAGACCTCTGTACCCGCATTTATAAGCGACAGCCTGGATACATATATACAGCGCGGCATGCACGACTGGGAAATACCCGGTATGTCGCTGGCCATTGTAAAAGACGGACAGGTGGTACTTTGTAAAGGCTACGGTGTGCGCGACCTGAACACCCAAAAGCCGGTAAACGAAAAAACCCTTTTCTACATCGCTTCCAATACCAAGCTTTTTACCGGCACGGCACTTGCCCAGCTACATTACAGCGGGGTGCTGAACCTCGACGAAAAGGTAAGTACCTATCTGCCCTGGTTCGAACTATACGACGACAAAGCCAGCGGTATGGTAAGTGTGCGCGACCTGCTGAGTCACCGCCTGGGTACCAAAACCTTCCAGGGCGATTTTACATTTTGGGGTACCAATCTTAGCCGTGAGCAGGCCGTACGGAAAATGGCCCTTTTAAAGCCTTCGGCTACTTTCCGGCAGAGTTTTGGCTACTGTAATACAGGATATGCCGCTGCAGGACTGGTACTGGAACAGGTAAGCGGCAAAACCTGGGAAGCCTATATACGCGATCAGTTTCTAACACCCCTGGAAATGTACGATACCTATGTAGTAAGCAGAGATGCCGCACTGCGTCCCAATATAGCTACTCCCTATTCCAATGCATTCAGTCCGCTGCAGCCTACACCATACGACCAGGTAGACGGCATTGGTCCGGCCGGAAATATGCTGAGCAGTGCACAGGATATGGCCCGCTGGGTGCAGATGCAGCTCGACAGCGGCCGCTACAACGGTAAGAAGATACTCGACTGGGGTGCCCTTTACGAAACCCGCAAAGGCAATACCGTGGTACACAACCGTAAATCGTCGTACGCCCCGCAGCATTTTTCGCTTTACGGACTAGGCCTTTTCAGCGGCGATTACAATGGCCGGCAGATATACTGGCACACCGGCGGAGCTTTTGGTTTTGTGTCTGTTACCTGCTTTGTACCCGAAGAAAACCTGGGCATGGTTATACTTACCAACCAGGACAACCAGAGCTTTTTCGAGGCCCTGCGTTACCAGATACTCGATGCCTACACCGGTATGCCCTGGACCGACCGCAGTGATTTTTTCCTGAAATACCACCGCGAATCGCAGCAGGAAACCGCCTCCACACTGGCCGGATACCAGGCGCGGGTAAACCGCAACGAGCCCCTGCCGGTACCTGTTAAAGGCATTACCGGCACATACAAAAACCCCATTTACGATTATATCCAGATCAGCGAAGAAGCCGGTGCACTGCAGGTACGCTTCGGGTTACACAGCAATCTTAAAGCCAGTCTGCAATATATGGGCAGCGGCAAATTCCTGCTCAGCTACAACCATCCCGGTTACGGCATGCACGAGGTTAATGCGGTGTTCAAAGGCAAAAAAATGGTATCAATAGAGGTAAAAGCACCCGATTTCCTCGAATACGACGCTTACACCTTTACACGCTGATCTTTTCTTTTTCAGATACGGGTATCCATACACGCAGGGCCGAGCGCACCACTTCGGCATGTACCTGCCCTGATATTTTGCCCACATAGTCGCCATCGGTATGTACCTCCCATATACCTTCGAACTGCATATCGCATGCGGCTACCGAAGCACGCTGTATGCGGCGGCGGTAGCTGCCGGCCATATTTAACACCACCCGCAGGGCCAGCAGCGGAAGGGCCAGTGCCGGTATTTTCTTAAAGGCTGTAATTTCCAGTTTGCCGTCGTCCATACGTGCTGCCGGGGCTACCTTTACATTTGCCCCCCATTGCGAACCATTCGCAAATTCCACCGTCCAGGCTTTACCCTGCCAGTTCAGGTTCCCGGCCTGCAGCTGCACCTGGCGGTTATCCAGTTTCAGGTTCAGCAGTACAGTGCGTACATAGCCCCATACACCTCTGCCCTGTGCCTGTTTAAAAGCTTTGGCTATATGTGCCGAATAACCCGCACCGGCCACATTCAGAAAATGCCGGTCGCCCAGCCGGCCCGTATCGATACATACTTCGCGGTAATTTTCAGCTACGGCTATAGCCATATTCCAGCGCAGGGGTATTTTCCAGTGGCGGGCAAACCCGTTACCGCTGCCCATTGGTACAATACCCAGGGCGGTATTACTAAACAAAAGTTCTTTAGAAATGGTATTCAGCGTTCCGTCGCCCCCGCAGGCAAATACGGCCGCATATTCTTCGCGCACCAGGCGCTGTACAATCTGGGCCGACTCTTCAGCGCTGCCCGGCTGGTATACCTCATACGGCGTAAATTCTTCCAGGTATTCAATAAGCCGGATCTTCGATGCCCGCTTCCACACATTCCCCGAACCTTTATTCACAATAAAAGCGATCTTCTTTCCAGTCAATACTTGCACGTTTAAGATCACAAAAATACACTTCGGAGCGTAAAAACAAAGTTATACTGCCGAGAGGAAGTACCTTAGCGTATACTGCGAATACTGCGCAGACTCTCCTTAAGTTCAGCTGCCACACTTTCCGTTATTCTATGCTCATAGAGCAGATTCTCAATAACCTCTTCCTGCCTCGATATATAACGATTCCGGCGATGGATAGCCCCTGTAAGAAATACCAGTACTAAAAGAGTGAGGCCAATACAAATACATACTATCGAAAACGTATTGGCATAACCGATCAACTGCTCGGACTGCGACATATTTAACGGGATATTATTGCTCTGTATAATGTCCTGTGCTGCCAGGAACAGATAATCGTTCAGGAGCTGCGCTCCTCCAAGCAACAATAATAATACGCCGCAGGTAAGCGAAAACAGGTAAATCGGGATTGTGACAAAACGGATACTTATGCTGCTGGGACGGGTATCACGAAGCTCATAATATGAGTCTTTCAATTGTTGGTTTTTCATTGATATGGGTATTAACGATATTCAAATATACTATCTAAACCCATTTTTCATATTAAAAACATATTTTTCAATGATATATTTTTTATTCCGCCTGCCCTATTCAAAAATACAACATTTGTATTAGCAGAATTCCCCCCTGGCCTGTGCACCTTTGTACAAACCATAACATATTACAATGAAGCGTATTCTTATTCCCTGCACATTAAGCCTTTGCATGGCCCTTTTTACACTGAGCGGCTGTAAGAAAGATCCGGCCGAAGACCCCGACACCCCTCAGCAGACCAATGCCGATCCGCTGCAAACCCTTTCTATACCAGCCGATGCCGACGGCGCTCTTATTGCCATCTGCACCATCAGCAAGCAATCGGCACCCGGTTTCCCTGGTGGTGGCGTAGAAGTAGAAACAGGCACTGCCGTGGCCGTTTTCGGCGACCTGGCTGCTGGTAATTTCCAGGATGCCGGTAATGTATCGGTATATGTAGGTTCTTCGGCCCAGCCATTCGATCTGGAAAAACAAAGCAATAATGCTTATGTATACAAACCGGGAGCCTCCAACCCGCAGGGCCCTGGCTTTAAGCCCGCCAACAGCAATACCATTCCTTTCTGGGATGTAGCTTCCCGGGATATTTCTACCAGTGCCGGTATCTATGGTTTTCCCAAAAAACCGGTTATTTCTTCTTCCAAAACCATTACTAAAGCCAGCGGCTATACCTTTAGTCTTTCCGAAGACCCACTGGCCGATAAAATTCTTTTTGTGATTGCTTCAGGCAACAAATACGTAACAAAAACCACCCAGGCCGGAAGCGGTTATACCAGCGTATCATTCAGCGCTGCCGACCTGAGCGACCTGCCCGCCTCAGAACAGGCTATAATACAGGCAGTGCCTTACAACGAAATAATGAAAGTGATAAGCTCTAAAAATTATTACTTTATTAACGAAACCGTACTTACAGAAACGGTAACTATACAATAATTCTCAGCCCTGCATTTGTACCAAACCCTTATTTAACCCCTTACTAAACAATCCCTGTTGCTGCAAACGGAGTCTCACTGAAGACTCCGTTCTTTTTTACCACGTTTTTTGTATATTTGTAGAAGCAAGTGGCAATGATGTCTGCCCCGAACCGCACCCTGTGGTGCTGATGACGTCTGTTTTTTCAGGTTCTCCGGAACCTGCAGGTATTTACTTATAAAAAACAGGCATGCGTACAAAAACAATACAAAATCATTTTCTTTTCTTCATCAAATGGAGCTTCATCTGCCTGTTCACAGGTGTATTCTCCGGCTCAGCCTCGGCCCTTTTTCTGGTTCTGCTGCAAAAAGCCGGCAACCTGCGCGAACTGAACCCCTGGCTTATACTACTGCTTCCGGCAGGCGGACTTCTGAGCGGGCTGCTCTATCATTTTGCCGGTAAAACCTCAGGCGAAGGAAACAATCTGCTCATAAGCGAATCGCACAAAGCCCGGCGGGCGGTGCCTTTCCGTATGGCTCCGCTGGTAATGACCGGCACCCTGCTTACACACCTGTTTGGAGGTTCGGCAGGCCGCGAAGGTACAGCCGTACAGATGGGCGGAGCCATTGCCGAGCGCATTGGCCGCATGTTTATGTTAAGGGGAACCGAAAGGCAAAGTGTACTGGTAGCCGGCATCAGTGGTGGGTTTGCCTCCGTTTTTGGCACCCCTTTTGCAGGTGCCGTTTTTGCCCTTGAAGTGCTTATGGCCGGCCGTAAACGCTGGTATTCGCTGGCAGCTGCCGCACCCGTGGCCTTTATCGCCGATTTCAGCTGCCGGGCCTGGCAGGTACCACACACACACTATCCCATACCTCCAATACCGGCTTTTAGTCCGCTTACAGCCCTATATTGCCTGGGAGCCGGTATACTGTTTGGCCTGGGGGCCTGGCTGTTTTCGCAAAGTATACATACGATGTCGGCTTTATTCAGCCGTTTTATATCTGTTCCCTGGCTGCGGCCCGCCCTGGGCGGACTATTGCTTTGCCTTACGCTGCCTTTGTTTCACATGCGCTACGCCGGGCTTGGCCTGCCTGTAATAAACGAAGCATTCCACAGCCATGCACTTCCATACGATTTCCTGCTCAAGATCTTTTTTACCGCCCTTACCATAGGGGCCGGCTTTAAAGGCGGAGAAGTTACGCCCCTGTTCTTTACCGGCGCTACCCTGGGCAGTGCCCTGGCACTGATTATTCCACTTCCGCCGGCTCTGCTGGCCGCAATGGGATTTACAGCCGTTTTTGCAGGAGCCTCCAATACCCCGCTTGCCTGTATTATAATGGGTATAGAGCTTTTTGGTACCGAAAGTACCCCTTACCTTTGCATAGCCTGCATCAGCGCCTATTTATGCTCAGGACATAAGGGCATATACAGCGCACAGAACAGCGGACCGGCCAGGCATATACTTTTTGGCAGGTTTAAAATACACAATATATGGCGAAACTAAGCTGCACATACCATAAACCGTTCACACTTTACATCGCTTTCCTGCAGCACGTTGAGCACTGCCAGCGAACAACAGCTCAAAATCCGCAAAAGCTGGCTTAACCGCTAACACTGCTTTTTAAAGTATATTTGAGCCATGAGCACAACAGGCAGCCGGCAGCCGGGAAAATTTATACTCAGTGACTTCGATATTTCCAGGCTGAGCAATACCTTCCTGTATACACACGGCAGCGAAACCGATACAGGCAGCCGGGGATTTTACGACCTGGAACCTGTACATATCGAATACAATGCTGCACGGTTTACAGGTGCTGGCATGCCCGATGTAAGCATACATATACAAAATGCGGTACTGGAGCTCAGCTGCAGCTGCGAACTGCCACCCAGGCGCATGTGCATACACCAGACCCGCGTACTGTTTAATATTATGAACCGGCCCGAGCTGCGCATATTTTTCGATGCAACACTGCGGCACGAAAAAATACGGCAGGTAGCCCGCGATTACGGACTGGAACCGCACGAAGAACCCGACCGCTGGTTCAGCATAGAATACCAGCATAAAGACATACATATCAGGCCCCGCATAAAAGACTGGGTACCTTACGGACGCTTTAGCAGGCAGGAGCTGCAGCAACAGTTACTGCCACCCGAAACAGAGCCTTTTTTGCCAGTTACCGAAAATAATACCGAAAACCACACCCCAGTGCTTGTATTCGGCAAACATGCTTATTCCGATATGCCTGTGGTAAGCCTGTACGATGCAGCTGTAAGCAAAAGCGGTAAGATTAAAAACCCGCTGCGGGTTTCCGATCCGTTCGAAAAAACAGCCGAAAGCAACAATCCGGCCCTGCTTCGCTTTTATACAGCGCTTAGCCGCCTGCAGCACTACAACGACGGCGATCTTACCGAAACACTGCAGGAAGCTTTTCGAACCGTAATACGTAACCCGGCGGGTTATGCCTGTTATTTTCACGAACACCGCCTTTCCGACTCGGTAAGCGCCGCTTCGCTTATGCCTGTTCAGGCAAAAATACTGAGCCCCGATATACGCCTGCAGGTAAGCACAGAAGAGCCTTTCTGCCGCATAAGCGGACAGTTGCATGTAAACAACTCCATATCAGAACTATATAACCTGCAGCTGCGGAACCGGCATTTTTTACTGCTGGGCAGCAGCCTGTATTTTATCGGCGATGCAGCTACCTTAAAAATACTGAACTTTTTCCGCGAAGGCCAGACCTCTGTGGTGCTGCACCGTTCGCAGTTCAGCGATTTTAAAGAGCAGGTGCTGAACCGGCTCGAGAACCGGGTACGTATACATTACAGCTTTCTGAAGCCCGCCACTACCAAGCAACTGCAGGAAAAGGGCCTGGATACTGCGCCGGAGAAACTGCTGTACCTTTCGGAGTCGGGCGGGTATGTGCTGCTTACTCCTGTAATGCGTTACGGACATAACGAGGTTCCGGTACTTTCGCGACGGCAGCTCTACGATACCGACCACGAAGGAAAAGCCTTCAGCATTCCCCGCGACGAATTTGCCGAAACCGCTTTTATAAGTGCCCTGCTGCAGCAATATGCCGGTTTTGAAGAACAGCTCAACCGCGACCACCTGTACATGCACAAAGACCGTTTTCTGGACGAGGGCTGGTTTCCCGATGCCTTCGAAGACTGGCGGCGGCAGCAGATACGTATACTGGGCTTTAATAAACTCAACCACAAAAAACTGAATCCAAACAAGGTACAGATAAGCCTTATGGTAAGCAGCGGCAGCGATTGGTTTCTTACCCGGGCAAACATACGCTTCGGCGAACAGCAGGTTTCGCTTAAAAGTATGTACAAAGCGGTGCGCAACCGCAGCCATTATATAGAACTGGACGATGGCAGCAAAGGCATACTGCCGCAGGAATGGCTCGAAAAATTTACCCGCTTTTTCGATGCCGGTGAACTGCATGGCGACGAAATACGCACACCCCGTATCAATTTTTCGGGCATAAGCGAACTATACGAACCCGCTATGCTGGATGCCGGCACACATAAACTGCTGGAAGAATACCGCCGCAAGCTGTATGGTTTTGAACAGATAAAACCCTGCACCCCGCCCGAAGGATTGCAGGCACAGCTGCGCAGCTACCAGCAGCAGGGACTGAACTGGCTAAATTTCCTCGACGATATGAATTTTGGAGGATGCCTGGCCGACGATATGGGGCTGGGTAAAACCCTGCAGGTAATTGCATTTATACTGAGCCAGCGTACCAAGGTACAGCATAATGTAAACCTGGTGGTGGTACCTACCTCGCTGCTGTTCAACTGGCAGGAAGAAATACGGCGTTTTGCACCTTCGCTTCGGGTGCATACACAGTATGGCAATACGAGGTTAAGCGATGCTCAGGCTTTTAGCGGATACGACATTATACTGAGCACCTATGGTATTGTGCAGAGCGAACTGAAGTTATTCTGCAGTTACCGTTTTAACTACGTAATACTGGACGAATCGCAGGCCATAAAAAACCCAGAATCGCAACGTTACCAGAGTGTATGCAGCCTGCAGGCCCGTAACCGCCTGGTGCTTACCGGCACCCCGGTAGAAAACAATACCTACGACCTGTACGGACAGCTCTCCTTTTGCTGCCCCGGGTTGCTGGGCAGTAAAAGACAGTTCCGCGATATGTATTCCATACCCATCGATAAATTTAAAGACCGGCGGCGTACCCAGGAGTTACAACGCAAGATACATCCCTTTATACTGCGGCGTACCAAAGAGCAGGTAGCTGCCGAACTGCCCGAAAAAACCGAAATGGTAATTTACTGCGAAATGGAGGCCGAACAGCGCAGTATATACAATGCCTGGTTCCAGGAGCTGCGCAGCCGTATACTGGGTATGAACGAAGAAGAAAGTGCCCGCAGCAGCATGCATGTACTGCAGGGACTGATAAAACTGCGGCAGATATGCAATTCGCCCGCTACCCTGAGCGACGAAACCTATTACGGTGCTTCCTCCTCCAAGATCGAAACCCTGGTGGAAGAGATCCGCAACAAAGCGCCCGGACATAAGATACTGGTATTTTCGCAGTTTGTTTCCATGCTGGAACTTATACGCGAACGCCTGCAGCAGGAGGGCATTGCTTTCGAATACCTGAGCGGGGCCACCCGCAACCGCGCCGCAAGAGTAAAACGCTTCCAGGAAGACGAAAGCATACGGGTATTTCTTATAAGCCTGAAAGCCGGCGGAACCGGGCTTAACCTTACCCAGGCCGATTACGTATACCTGGTAGACCCCTGGTGGAACCCGGCCGTGGAAAACCAGGCGATAGACCGTGTGCACCGCATCGGGCAGCAAAAGCATGTAATAGCCGTACGCCTTATCTGCCCCGATACGGTAGAATCGCGCATTATGGAACTGCAGGCTTCCAAAAAAGAACTAATCGATACCCTGATACAAACAGACGTTTCGGCAGCTAAATCGCTAACAAAGGAAGATCTGCTGGCCTTGCTGGAGTAAAAAACCGGGATATGGCTACAGCCGTGCTGTTTACTTTTCGTCGTCGCTTACAGTACCTGTAAGGTCATCTTCATCCATATGTAAGGGCCGTAATTTGTCCGGGATTTTTTTATCGGAATTTAAGCCCAGCTTTTTCAGCTGAACCGCCTGGCTTATTACATTTCCTTTACCCGTATTAAGCTGCCGTAAGGCATCGTCGTAAGTCCTTTGGGTAGAACTCAGCTTTTTACCTATTTCCTCAAAATTCTCCGCAAAACCAACAAATTTCTCATAGAGCTGCTCACCCCGTTTTACAATAGCCATTGCATTCTTATTCTGCCATTCGCGCCGCCACAAGTCAGAAAATAGTTTAAGACAGGCAATCAGTGTTGTAGGACTTACTAATAAAATCCGTTTGTCGTACGCATCAGACCATAGATCCGGGTCGTTCTGAATGGCCAGTAAATATGCCGGTTCTATCGGTACAAACATCATTGTAAAATCGAGCGATGCCTCCACTTTATCGTACCGTTTGGCACTCAGCTGTTCCATATGCAGCCGGGTGGCATAGAGGTGCTCTTTCAGAAAAGCCTTCTGCGCTTCGCTATCTTCACTTGACGTAAACTTATCATACGCAATAAGCGAAACTTTTGAGTCGATTACGATTATTCTGTCGTCGGGCAGGTTTACCCGCACATCGGGTCTTTGACTCTTACCTTCATCATCTTTAACAGATTGCTGAACAAAATATTCCCTGCCTTTTGTTAAGCCCGACGATTCGAGTATCCGTTCCAAAATCATTTCGCCCCAGTTTCCTCTCTTTTGTGCATTTCCCTTAAGAGCAGCCGCCAGGTTATTTGCTTCGGTGCTTACTTTATTTGTCTGTTCGAGCAGGGTCTTTATCTGCACCTCTAAGGCTGTACGCTGTTTGGTATCTTCGGTATGGGTTGTTTCTACTTTTTCCCTGAATTTATGAATGTCTTCCTTTAACGGGTTTAAAAGCGTTTCCATATTTACTTTATTCGTTTCCGTAAATTTTGCCGACTTTTCTTCGAACAGCTTATTCGCAATCTTTTCGAACTGCAGATGTGCCGTTCGCTGAAGCTCTTCAATTTCGGCCTTTTGTGTGGCAATTTTATCCGATAAAGACCTGTTATCCGCCATAAAACGGCTCAACTCTGCCGTCAGGTCGGTATTCTTCACGGTCAGTTCCTCTATCTTACTGCTCTGCCTCTGGTTTATTCCCTGTTGCTGCAGCAGGTTTTCATTTATTATATCTTTAGCTGCAGCCAACTGAGCTATTTCCTGTTGTTGTTTATTTATTTCCAGCTGTTTCTCTTTATTTACACCCTGTTCCCTGTCCAGCTTTTCTGTAAGCTCTGCTACCCTTCGTTCACTATTCGAAAAATGCACCTCCAGCGAAGCTGTCTTTTTCTGCAGTTCGGTTACTTCGTTTGCTTTCAGCTCAGTTTTACGTTCAAGCACGGCATTGGCAGCTGCAAACAGTTCTGCTTTGTCCCGTTCCCGTTTAAGGTCTGCAACAGCCTCGCTGTATAGCGAGGTTAAGTCCTGGTATAGTTTCTGCGAAACCGATCGTGTTTTATGCCATAACCAAAAAATAATGCAGGCAAGTATAGCTCCTGTGCCCGCCCCTGTTATCAGGCCTGTTATTTCCATTTCAAACTGATTTAAATTATACGTTAATGAGAGCTGCAAACGCTTTCATTCCTCTGCGCAGCTTATCCCGTTCTAAAGATAACGGGTGCCCGGCTTCATAACGTACATCGTTAAGCAATATACAGGCATTCCAAACGCAACAGCTCATTTCCGGCAACGATATTTCACACATAATCAAGCCCCGGACCTTCGCCTGTACCCACTTGCCTCTGCGCTTCTTTTTTCGTAGTTTTATACACGTAAAAACAGCATATGTCCAATATTAATCTCATTATAGAAGAACGCCCGCGCGACCTGGGCAATTTTATGGTAGGCCGCCTGTTACCCTTCCGCGGTAAGCGTATGGTAGGGCCTTTTATTTTTATAGACCATATGGGCCCCGTTTGTATGGACGATAAGCAGAATATGGACGTGCCACCGCATCCGCACATAGGATTGTCTACGCTCACCTACCTGTTCGAGGGCAATATTATGCACCGCGACAGTCTTGGCACCGAAATAGAGATCCGCCCCGGGCAGGTAAACTGGATGACGGCCGGCAAAGGAATTGTACATTCCGAGCGTACACCGGAGTACCTGCGCCATTCCGGCAAAATGCTGCATGGTCTGCAGATATGGGTTGCCCTGCCCAAAGCCTTAGAGGAAACAGAACCTTCGTTCTACCATGCTTCCGAAAACGACCTGCCCCAGTGGGAAAAAGACGGCGTTTCGTACAAACTGATCGCCGGCGAAGCTTTCGGACAGAAGTCGCCCGTACCGGTATACAGCCCGCTGTTTTTACTGGAAATAAAAAGTACGGTAAGGCAAACCATACAGATCGGGCACGAACTGCAGGGCGAAGCTGCCATGTACATACTGGAAGGCAGCATCGAAAGCGAAGGTATAAGTTACGAACCCAAACGCATACTGGTAGCCAAAGACAGCAGCCTGTGCAGCTTTACCATGGAAGCCGGCACCAGTGTATATATTTTCGGAGGCGAGCCTTTTCCCGAAGAACGGCTTATATACTGGAACTTTGTAGCCAGCACACAGGAACTGATAGACCAGGCAAAGAAAAACTGGCAGGAGCAGAATTTCCCGAAAATAAACGGTGAAACCGAATTTGTACCTCTGCCTGCATAAAAACCTTTATATTATGACCAGCGTACAAGCACAGCTCAGCAACAGCTATACCACGCGTATCAAAAACAGTACGGTACACGAAATCACTGCCGATGAACCTAGGGATCTGGGCGGACTCGACCTGGGTTTTACCCCCGACGAACTGCTGGCCGCATCCCTTTCGGCATGCACATCCATTACCCTGCGTATGTATGCCGACCGTAAAGGCTGGGACCTGCAGGAGATAAGCACCGATGTGGATTTTGAGCGGGATACCATAAACGGCAGTTCAATTTTTAGGATACGCATACATCTCAGTGGCAACCTGGACGAAGCACAGCGGAGCAGAATGCTTCATATTGCAAAAATATGTCCCGTACATAAAACGCTTGTAAACCCCATACATATCGATACCGAGCTTTCGTAAACACATACGGGCAACAGCCTCTCTCCGGTTGGACAGCGTGTCCGGGGTAAACGCCCCGCTCTGCCCTAAAACAGCACCTTACCGAAACAGGAAGCTAAGCGGATTTTCGCGGGCAATGGCATTAAACTCCTGAGCCGAAAGTGCCGCCTGCAATACCGCCATAATCTGCTTTTCGCTTTTGTGGTTGCGCACCACATAAAAATCGGTACCAAAAAGTATACGTTTACGCAGCTTCAGGTTTTGCAGCGATTTTTTAAGCAGCGGGTACGTTTGCTCGTTGTGGATAATATAGCTTATATCGGCATACACGCGGTCGTACTGCAACATCATACTGCTGGTAATCGAGTACCAGTCTACCCCATGCCACATTTGCACCAGGGCATTATGCGAGAGTTTTATATCGCCCGGTTTGGTAAAGGTCAGTCCTGATTCGGGTTGGGTGAACATCTGGCTGGTATACCCGTCGCGGTCTTTTTCAAAGAATTTCTCCCATTCATCATCGCCGCCATAGTGTCCGAAACACAGTTTCAGGTGGGCCAGGTTGTGATCCATCTCGCGATCGGGACCATTATAACCAAACAGTTTCTGCACATCTTCCGAAGAATCACCCACCACAATACGCAGCAGTCGTTCTTCCAGCATACACAGGTAATTAAGCGGATGCGTAAAGTTGTTAATGAAGTTTTTATTCTTCATCTCAGGCAGCAGCAGTCCCTGCCATTCGCCGCGTTCGTTCTTTTCGCGGAACACCGGGTGCCGGTCCCAGGCCTTTTCTTTTGTACCCCGGTAAAAAATGGTGCCGCGTATGCAGTGTGTAAGAATGGGCAGATCGTTATCTGCCGCGTATTTCCATAGAGGAAGCAGTTTTTCATCGAACGGATAATAACCCAGGGCCGGGTATATTTTAAAGCCATTAAAGTCCTTTTCTTCAATGTATTCTTTTATAAAACAATCGCCCAGCGAAACCGTACCGTTCTCAGCCGTCCAGTTCAGGAAAGGTTTACCATTTACCTCTGTACGGCGCGGATCGGCAAATACAAAGGGGAATACCTGTTCGCCATACTTTGCATTCTGTTTCAGTTTGTACAGTTCATCCATCTGGCTGCCATAGGTATCGGGAGCATTCTTTGGCGAAGCGCCCATAAAATGCATATCCATCGGCAGTATTACAAAACCGGTGCCCGGCTCGTACTGATTCTTGAGCTTTATGAATATACGCCCTGGATTATGGTAATACGCAAAACGGCCAATGTGCAGGTATCTGGCTATAAAACGCAGAGTTTGCCGGTCGGGAAGTATACTCAGGAATTTCCACAGACGTTTCCAGAGGTAAAAAATAATTTTACGGCCGCTGGCAATAAATACCAGGGTAAAAGCTACAACGGCCAGGCGTATCCACCATTGTTCCGCAAAATAAAAAAGCCTGCGTTCGCTTAGCCAGCCGGCCAGTCCGGAAAGCATGGAGGTAGTATCGCGGTCGGTTTTGATAAAAAAAGTACTTATCCAGTAAAAAAAATACAGCAGCGCATGGTAGCTAAGCAGTATGTTAAAGGCAGCGGCCAGGAATTTAAGCAGCGGCCTCCGCCGCACAAACATGCGGTAATTGTATATAGCCAGTTCGGTACTTTTATAAACAGGCAGGTATTTCCACTGGCGCGGACTTTTAGGATGAATAAACCAGAAACGACATATACGCAGGATAAACTTTACCGAAAAAATGCGGTACAGCGGATCGGGCAAAAAAGTTTTGGCAATATACGGCGGTACATTATCTCCGATAAAAATGTGGGTGTGGCAGTTTATAACAGGACCCGGGGCTGACATATAGTGTTCTTTTCAGCGAAGATATCAAAAAAAAACAGCTGCCTTCCCGGCAGTTTATGCCTGCTGCTCTGCCTGCGCTTCTTTTTCCCGGCTATCGCGCCCGGTAACCCTTGCCCGGTGTTCCAGTCCCCAGTCTTTCATCGCATCCAGTACTTTTTCCAGCGAACGGCCCGATGCTGTAAGTTCATATTCCACCGCAACCGGTATGGTATGGTGTACCGTACGTCGTATAAGTCCGTTCAGCTCCAGCTCCTTCAGTTCTTTCGACAACATGCGGGGCGTAATCTGTGGTATTTCCCTTTCCAGCTCTTTAAAACGGCGTGCTCCAAAAAACAGAGCACCGATAATAGGCAGCTTCCATTTGCCACTGAGTACGTTCAGGGTATCTCGTATGGGCAGTACATAGCTTTTACAGGCTTCTTTATCTTTCATAAAGTATTAAAAAACAAAAAACTATACAACAGTATAGCAGTATAATATGGTTCCTAAGTTACAAAAGTATAGCAATTAACGTACCTTTGTAATAACATTTAACTCAACAAATATTAAAAGCGGCACCGGATGTGCTGCGGAAAGCACATATGAATATGGAAAAAATGAAAATTGAGATCTGGTCAGACGTAATGTGTCCCTTCTGCTACATAGGCAAACGTAAGTTTGAAGCGGCGCTGGAAAAATTCCCGCATAAAGACCGGGTAGAAATAGAATGGAAAAGTTTTCAGCTGGACCCGGAAATGAAAAACGAACCCGGTAAAGATCTGTACAGTTACCTGGCCGAACGTAAGGGCTTTAGCCTGGAACAATCGAAACAGATGCATGCTTCCGTTAGCCAGATGGCAGCTGCGGTGGGGCTGCAATACGATTTCGACCGGGCCGTTATTGCCAATTCATTCGATGCACACCGCGTAATGCAGATGGCCAAAAGCCTGGGCCTGGGCGATGCGGCAGAAGAGCGTATTTTCCGTGCCTATTTTACCGAAGGAAAAAATACCGGCGATGCCGAAACCCTGGCCACACTGGCTGCCGAAATCGGTATGGATAAAGAGGCCGTGCTACAGATGCTGGGCACTGATGCTTATGCCAATGAGGTTCGCCATGAGATACAGGAAGGGCAGGCGCTTGGTTTGCGTGGAGTTCCTTTTTTTGTAATTGACCGTAAATACGGAGTGTCCGGAGCTCAGGAGCCGGCTGTTTTCAGCGAAGCCCTGCAGCAGTCTTTTGCCGAATGGCAGAAAACACAGCCCCAACCGCTTGAAATACTTTCGTCCGGTGCCAGCTGTACCCCGGGCGAAGCATGCAACTAAGGTTCTGTTAGTTATTAAGGTTTCATAGTTTAAGAGAGCGTTACCGCAGTTGTAACGCTCTTTTTCTATATTTACCACTGCTTACGGCCATGAAAACCCGATTAATATATCTGCTGCTCAACGGCCTTAAACTGTGCCTTGCCTGTATACTGCTGCTTCTTGCCACAGCATTCTGTGCTGCCTTCCTGAGCAGCGAAGGCCCCAAACCTACGGCAGCCGAAACCGGTTTAGGTATAGGTATTATCATTACCGGGCTCGGCACCGGCATATGGTTACTGTGGTCGTTCCTGCGCAGTGTACGCAGGCAAAGCAATAAAATATCTCAAACGCCCTGTTCAGGCCCCGAAACCCGTTTCTACAGTCACAACAAAAATTGGCTGCAGCTCTTCGAGGGCTGGAGTTTTAACGGTTGCGGCAGTATGTCGCTTACCCGTAACCGCCGTGCCGAAGACGGTTCCTACGAAAGCATTGTGTGGCTCACACTCTTTTATATGCCGCTGTGGCCCCTTTACCAGGAACGCGTAAGCAGGCTACAGCAACAAAAAAGTATATACATCCCGTTTCTTTTCAGCTATACAGACACGGCCTACCGTCGCATGCAGCCGGTACCACTGCGCCGCAGGCTTATATGGCTTACCTGTGTGTTTTATTACCTGCTGTGGCTGCCGGCACTGATAATGCCCGTGGTATTGCTGCTGGTATACCTCGACGAACTGAACCGGGCTTTTCCCGGCCCCTGGTTCTGGCTGCTGATAGCAGGCTATTTTGCCTGGGGCGTATGCTGGATGGCCCTGATGGAATTCTGGAATAAACGCCTTTTTTTAAAACGATAATAAACAAGCACTTATTCCAAAGTAGATATTAATTGGTAGTGAATGTTCAGATCAATTCCGGGAAGCCTGGAATATTGAAATAAACATTGCTTTTCCCGGGGAAATTGATTATATTTTATGTAGTTTAACAACCAAATTATGACTTTTATTGCAAGCGTAGCAGCAAAAAAGGGATTAGCTGTCGTAGCAGATTCTTTAGTTACCTCAATGAAAAAAGTTATTGAGTACGAAGATTTCATACACTATTTAACCGAAAAATCTGCAGAGAACCCCAACGGTTGGAGGAGTTATTAAGCTGGCTGTTGCTGATGCCAATGGTTTTAGGTTTATTTCAGGAAACGAAATCCATAAACCTGAAAATTTACATTAATTTTGTACTATGAAAGATATGAAAGCTGCAAAATCGATTAAAAAAGATATTTTGGCTCGCCAAAAAGCAGATTCTGAAATATCTTCTGCTTTTTCCGACAGATATAAAGCCAAATTAAAAGAAGTAGAAATTCGCAACTACCTGATGGCATGTGAAATAGAAAAGGCCACAAACGGGAAAGGCATTTTATTGGAAAACATGCTTTAAGGTTGGTGATAAAAACGCTGCGTTTTTCTCTCCCATTCCTGAATTTTCTGCCTGATTTATCTTCCTTACCTGTGAAATAGGTATGGTAACAGCAGAAATGGTACATGCACAAACACTATTGTAACAATTGTTATAAAAGCCTGGTGATGCATTACGAATACTATGCTTTACTGATAAGCAGACCGCATTATCCATCGGCAGATGCTTTGCAGCTGTATATATCTATTATTTAACATATACGTAGTGCGAAAAAACGTACTTTAGCCCTGCTTTATGAAAGTTTTGTTCCTGTTTATACTATGCATTCCCCTGTATGTTTCTGCCCAAAGTGTGCCCAGGGACAGAATCTTTATGAAACAGGACCGCAGTAAGAAAAAGATTATTCATTCGCTGGAAGAGGGCAAAACGCGTAAGGCATTGCGTCTTTTTGCACGTACACAGTGCGATACCGCTGCCATAAAAGCGGCCGCCGTTCTGCTGCCCGAGGCCCGTAATAAAGGCTGTGCCCGTTCACAGCTTATTATCCCCGGCGAACATATTACCACGTACCGCTACAATTACTACACAAGCCAGGGACAGTTCTGCCGCATCGATATATGTTTCCCTGCCACATCTTCCCCAAAAGCCGGCCGTAAAGCCTGCGCCGTACGCATAACGGAACAGAATGAGCTGCAAACCGTGCATAAAAGGCCTTCGGCACAGAACAGAACCAAATAGCAGGTTTAATATCAATTAACAAAATACACCGTTAAAAACAGGTAAATTTACAGGAATGAATAACCTGTATATACACATCCGTACCGCTTTTTCTCCAATTGTCCTGTTGTTCCTGGCCTCCGGCTGCAACCAACCTCCGGCTCCTGCCGGCGAAAATACGCTTACCACGGAAAAAACCACCGTTTCTGATACAACCGTGCACCCTGTAAAAGCTATTCCGGCAGCTACGGAATGTAACTGCAGCCCTGTTGCATCCTTTGATACTGATAAAGGCCCGGTGGCGCAGTTCAGCCAGAGGGACATTGAACACCCTGAAGATTTCCGTAAAAAATGGGAACAATATACCCACGACAGCATCCGCACCCGTATACGTACCTTACTGCTCAATGGCATTTCCGAAATTCCCGATTCCTTTCGCATATTCAGTGGTATAGAAAAGCTGGTATATACAGGTTCGGGAATGAGCCGGAGAAATCCGCAGCTGAAAGGTGCTGATATTTTTCCGAAACTGCATATCCTGGAAATATGGGGCGGCGGCCGGCTCGATACCACAGCCGCCTATATGCAGCGCATTGATGTGTTACTCATGGGTAAATCTGCTCTGGAAGGCTTACACAGCTTTAAACATATGCCCAACCTTAAAGTAATACGCATGCATCATTCAGGCTTTAACCTGTTCCCTGCCGATATAAACAGCCTGGCCTGCCTGCAGGAGATAACACTTGCAGAGTACCGCTTTGGCAGGATTAACCTGGAACAGATAGACCTTAAAAAGCTGGCCTGCCTGCGCAAAGCCCATTTCAGCGGCGAAACCGATAATGTTCCGCAGGGCCTGGCCGACAGCAGCCGCGCTAAAATAGACCTGTACCTGCGTAATCCTTACCTTTCCAAAGAAAACAAAGCCTTGCTGGCCGACTATAAAAAACGTAAATAATACCGGCAGCAATTACCGGTAACAACAGGTTTTTTGATTAATTGAACCGGATGTTTTACTTTTAGCCGTTATATTGAATGCTGTGATAAAACGAAGGCCGGAACAAACGAATTTTTACAACCTGCATGTGCCCCTGGCGCTGTTCCTTATTGCCTTTTTCTGGAAATTTGCATATATAAGTACACGGGATGTATGTATGGACGAACCCTTTACCATCTTTCATGCCCAGAAAAGTGTTCGCGATATACTGATACTACCCTCGCAAAACGAACCCAACCCGCCTCTGTTTATGCTGCTGCTGCATTTCTGGATGAAGCTGTTCGGCAACAGTCCCTGGTCGGTACGTATACTGCCGCTTATATTCAATGCCCTTACCGTGGTATTTATCTACTTTACGGGTAAACGTTTCTTTAACCTGCGGGTGGCCCTGTTTGCCTCGGCCATGTTCCTGTTCTCTACTTACCATTTTTACTTTGCCATGGAAACGCGGGCCTATTCGCTGCTTTCGCTGGGCACTGTATCTGCACTGTATTTCTTTCTGGCTTTTACCGAAGACGACCGCAACCGCAAACTGCTGAGCGGACTTATTATTTCTAACATCGTACTGGTATATGCCCATTATTTTGGCTGGTTTGTGGTATTTATACAATTCCTGGCTACCCTGATGTACATACGCGACTTTAAAAAGTTCCTGCGCCTGATGCTGCCCCTGGTAATTACGGGTATTGTATTTTCGCCCATGGCCTACCTTTTTGTAAAACAGTTCCTGAAATCGAGCAAAGGTACCTGGGTAACACCTCCCGGCGACGAAGATTATATGGCTCAGATACATATGTTCTTTAATGCCAAAAAGGTTTACGACCTGCTTATTGGCATAGCAGTGGCCGGCATGGCTTTTAAAGTGCTGGGCAATAACCGCAGGGCTGCCTCCCGCCGGCTTATAATTGTATTTCTGTGGTGGTTTATTCCGTACACCTTTATGTTTTATGTATCGGAAAAAATACCCATGTTCATTAACCGGTACATACTCTTTAACTCGGTTGGACTTTATCTCTTTACAGCAGCTTTTATCAGTTACCTGTTTAACGAGCGTAAATTTATAACCACCGTATTGTTTGTTATAGCGGCCGGGTATATGTACCGCAAGATCGAGATTAACTCGAAAGAGTTTTACTACCGGGAAGTAAATAACGCGGTTAACTACGTAAAATCGCAGTCAGATGGCAGACATATGGTAATTATACATCCGCACTGGACCAGTCTGAACTTTAGCTATTATTACAACCGGGCCATTTTTAATGATACGGAACATTACGAGCAGAACCTGGAAAAAGAGCATATATTCCCCGTATATAATGTGCAGATGGCAAGAGACTACGTGCGGCAGAACCCGGGGCGACGCATTATTTATTACCAGGATGGTTCGGCACTTATCGACCCCGAAGGGACCATTACCCGATTCCTGGACAGTAATTTTGTACGCCGCGATAGTGTGTTTTATCCGCAGTGCTTCAACATAACCATTTACGAATCAGAAAGTAAAGATACTCTTACGCCTTAAAAGGGGACGAAACATTAGGGCACAAAAAATGGCAAGTTACTTACATCGCACCGCTACGACTTCCTATCCTTGCTACCTTCCGGTCCTGGGGAGGTTCAGAAGGAGACTGGTCGTGTAAGACTTGCCGCTGCAAAAGTAATAATTCTGTAATGAAAAGAAAACTTTTCCGTGTTATTCCTGCAAGTTCGTCTTAACGCATTAAGGAACAGGCACAAAAAAGGAGTATTTTTATTCCTCTTCCTTTACAAGGTAACACATATAATCGTTGTTCGATATTTCGTATATAGTATCGTTGCTCTTGCGAAAATACCAGGTACGGTTGGGTTCGCGTACCTCCATCGTATCCTTATCAGCACCCCTGAAACCGATGTAAAAATTGGCCGGCTCCAATATCGAAACATATTTAAGATCGGCTGTAAGATCGGGCTTTACCTCAATATACTCCAGCATAATACAGGATCCCTGCGGAGCCACGTATTTACCTTTAAAATGTCCGGGAGTGCAGGCCAGCAGTAAACTACCGGCAAAGCCTGCCAGTGTAATGCCCTTTATACGTTTGCTCATACAGCAGCTGTATTTTTCTTCTTTTTAGAGGCGGTGCTACTTTTTTCCTTGCGGAAAAGCAGTGCATGTTTAATAAATTCGTTGAATACAGGATGTGGGTTCAGCACCGTACTGCGGTATTCCGGGTGAAACTGTACAGCCGTAAACCAGCGGTGTGTAGGTATTTCCACTATTTCCACCAGCGATTTTTCCGGATTTACACCCGTAATAACCATGCCGGCTTTCTCAAACTCGGCGGTATAACTATCGTTAAACTCGTAACGGTGGCGGTGCCGCTCGCTTATATATTGCTCGCCGTAGGCAGCAAAGGCATTGGAATCTTTCTTTACCTTACAGCTGTACAATCCCAGGCGCATGGTACCACCTTTGTCTACCACATCGGCCTGCTCTTTCTGCAGGTGTATAACGGGAAATTTGGTGGTATCGTCCATTTCGGTAGAATTGGCACCATGCAGGTTAAGCACATTGCGTGCAAATTCAATTACGGCACACTGCATACCCAGGCATATACCAAAGAATGGCACATTACCGGTACGGGCATATTTAATGGCACGTATTTTACCTTCGATACCGCGCGACCCGAAGCCGGGAGCCACCAGTATACCATCCAGTTCGCCCAGTTCGCGTGCAATTTCCCCGTCGGAAAGTTCTTCCAGGTCTTCGCTGTGTATACGTACAATATTTGTTTTTACATCGTTCTTAACACCGGCGTGTACCAGGGCTTCGTGTATGGAAAGGTAGCTGTCTTTCAGTTCTACATATTTACCCACCAGGCCTATATTTACTTCGCCTCCGGGATTTTTGAAACGCTCCAGGAACTGCTTCCACTCTACCAGCTTTGGTTCCTGGCGCAGGGGCAGGTTCAGCTTGCGCAGTACTTCGCGGTCAAGCCCTTCGTCTTTCATAAAAAGCGGCACATCGTAAATCGTATCCGCATCTACAGCCTCAATTACAGCCGAAGGTTCTATATTACAAAACAGCGCTATTTTGCGGCGCATATCTTCGTCGATATTAAATTCGGTACGGCAGGCCAGTATATCGCACTGTACACCTGCTTCCAGCAGCATTTTAACCGAGTGCTGGGTAGGTTTGGTCTTAAGCTCGCCCGATGCCGACAGAAAGGGCAGCAGGGTAAGATGCAGCACAATGGCATTATCCTGTCCCATTTCCCATTTAAGCTGACGCACGGCCTCTATATAGGGCAAAGACTCTATATCGCCTACCGTGCCACCTATTTCGGTAATAACCACATCGTACTTGCCGGTTTCGCCCAGCAATTGTATGCGGCGTTTTATTTCGTCGGTTATATGCGGTATTACCTGTACGGTTTTACCCAGGTAATCGCCCCGGCGTTCTTTTTGAATTACGGTAAGATAAATTTTGCCTGTGGTTACATTATTGGCCTGCGAGGTAGATACGTTCAGGAAACGCTCGTAGTGCCCCAGATCCAGGTCGGTTTCCGCACCATCGTCGGTAACAAAACATTCGCCGTGTTCGTAAGGGTTCAGCGTACCCGGATCTACGTTTATATATGGATCGAGCTTCTGAATGGTAACGGAAAAACCTCTTTCCTGTAATAATTTACCTAATGAAGAGGCAAGAATTCCTTTTCCCAGGGATGAAGCAACCCCTCCCGTTACAAAAACATACTTGGTTTTGGCCATGGCTTTAATTTCGAATAACGGGATACAAAGTTACTGCAAATTTCGGATGTGTCAACAGGCAAAAGCAATTTATGTGTGAAGTGTTCATAAAATATTCAGTATTCCTTTTTATTGGCCTTGGCAAAGAGCAGAATACATAAAAAAAGCGGGAACTTCTGTCCCCGCTTTTTGGAAATATGCTGTTTTTTTTGTATCTTATACATTAAAGCGGAAGTGCATAATATCGCCGTCTTCCACTACGTATTCCTTGCCTTCCACACTCAGTTTTCCGTTATCGCGGCAAGCACTTTCGCTGCCAAATTTTATAAAATCGTCGTATTTTATTACTTCGGCACGGATAAACCCTTTTTCGAAGTCGGAATGGATTACACCGGCAGCCTGTGGAGCCTTAAAGCCTTTGTGTATGGTCCAGGCGCGTACTTCCTTAACACCTGCTGTAAAATAGGTTTGCAGGTTAAGCAGGCGGTAGGCGGTTTTTATAAGGCGGTTTACACCGGGTTCTTCGAGGCCTATCTCTTCCAGGAACATCATTTTTTCTTCGTAGGTTTCCAGGCCTGCAATATCGCTTTCGATGGCCACGGCCAGCACCAGTACCTGTGCATCTTCGTCCTTAACAGCCTCACGTACCTTTTCTACATATGCATTACCGCTTTTGGCCGATTTTTCGTCCACATTGCAGAGGTATAATACCGGTTTGTCGGTAAGCAGTCCCAGATCGCTGAAAAGTTCGCGGTCTTCGGCACTAACAGGAGCCGAGCGTACACTTTTACCCTGCAGCAGATGATTTTTAACCAGGCTCAGCAGTTCGTACAGTTTCTTAGCGTCTTTATCGCCACCGGTTTTGGCCTGCTTTTCTACTTTCTGAATACGTTTTTCTACGCTGTCGAGGTCTTTGAGCTGCAGCTCGGTATCGATAATCTCTTTATCGCGTACGGGGTCTACACTGCCGTCTACGTGTACAATATTATCGTTATCGAAGCAGCGCAGCACGTGTATAATGGCATCACATTCGCGTATATTGCTCAGGAACTGGTTCCCTAAACCTTCGCCTTTATGGGCACCCTTTACCAGGCCGGCTATATCTACAATTTCGGTTACAGCGGGCACAAGCCGCTCGGGTTTAACCAGTTCGGCCAGTTTGGTAAGGCGTTCGTCGGGAACGGTTACCGTACCTACATTGGGCTCAATGGTACAAAAAGGGAAATTGGCTGCCTGGGCCTTGGCGCTGGACACACAGTTGAACAGGGTTGACTTGCCTACATTGGGAAGCCCTACAATACCGCACTTCAATGACATATACTTCTATTCTGGATTTTGAAGCCGCAAAGATAGCCAAATGTTTCAAAGACAGAAGGCCCTGCCCTTACCCTGATTTTTACCTTACTAACCCTGCTTTTGGCATTTTACATACGGCTGCGCTGCCGGAACTTTGTACTGTAAAAAAGGAGGAAAAATGGATCGTAAAAAATTTCTGAGAACAGGCCTTGCCGGAGCTGCCGCCCTGGGCAGTGTTTCACTGATAAAGGCGAACATGAACACATCTTCGCAGCCTGCCGACCCGGGCAAACAGGTAGGTTTTAATCATTTACCCAATAAAAAAGATATACATATGAATACCGTATTACATAAAGCAGACACAAGAGGCCATGCCAGTCATGGATGGCTCGAAAGCAGGCATACATTCAGCTTTGCAAATTATTTTAACCCCGAGCGCACGCACTTTGGTGTGCTGCGCGTACTGAACGATGATATTGTGCAGCCGGGCAAAGGTTTTGGGACACACCCGCACGATAACATGGAAATTATTTCCATACCTCTGTATGGCGACCTGGAACATAAAGACAGTATGGGCAATGCCGCTGTTATACGCGAGGGCGATATACAGGTAATGAGTGCCGGAACCGGAATTTTTCACAGCGAGTATAACAAGAACAGCGATAAGGAAGTGCGTTTTTTACAGATATGGGTATTCCCGGATAAAAAGAACGTAAAACCCCGCTACGACCAGGTAAGCATACGCGACCTGTATGTGCAGAACGAACTGGTACAGGTATTATCGCCCAACCCCGACGACCAGGGTGTATGGATACACCAGAACGCATGGTTCCATATAGGCCAGCTGGATGCCGGTATTGAACGTACTTATACCTTAAAAGATCCTGAACGGAACGGCGTATATGCCTTTATACTGGAAGGCGAAGCTGAAATTGCCGGGCAGAAACTCGGGAAACTCGACGGACTGGGCGTATGGGACAGCACTTCGCTGGAAATAAAGGCTGATACACAAACACGTATTTTACTTATGGAAGTACCCATGCAGATGTAAGAAAGGATGCACAGAAATGAAAAAAGAGATTGTATTACTGAGCAGCAGCACCAGCCTTACGCATGAGACCAGGCAGGCACTGCAGAACGAAAAAAGCTATACCCTTTACGAATACAGCCAAACCGAAGAAGTGCTTGAGCACCTTTACGGAAGAAGCACAGACCTTGTACTGGCCGCGGATGATACCGATACCGGCGGACTGAACAAAATACAGCGCATAGTAGAACTGAACGGCTGGGAAACGCTTATCATAAGCTTTAAGAGCGACGAAGATTTGCCCGGCCTTGTAAAAAAAGCCCTGCAACTGCAAGCCCTGCAAAAATACCAGGTAAGCGACGGCCTGCATGCTCCCGGTATGTTTACACTGGTACCCTGAAGGATTTACAGCAGGTTAAAGCCAAGCCGTATACCAAAGCGGAAAGGTGCATATACTTTATTAAAGCGCCCGCTGTGATAATGGGCATCGGTCCAGTACTCGTTCCTGTAATCGGCATTCTGTGCCGAAAGGGTACGGTAGCCGATGCCTATACCTATGTAATAATCGAAAGAAACCCAGCGCGTCTGAACCAGGTAGCCTGTTCTTAATGCCAGTTCAAAGCGCCGGGTTATAGGGTTTACCGGGGTATTGCCCAGGTATTGTGTCATTTGTTCATCGCTGTAGCGGTTTACCGAACGGGCCTCCAGGTTCCACTGGCTGTAGCGCAGGTCGAACCCGAAAACAGCTCCGTCTATTAGCGCACGTCCTTTTTTATAGTTTTTCTTATTCACCGCAATATAACTAAAGGCATAGCCCGCACTAAAGCCTTTGTAACGGAAAGGTGTACCAACCTTAGGCACCGGTTTGTTGCGGTATCCGCCAAAACGGTAGCGGCTTTTGCCATTATACACATAGTCGAACTCCAGTTCGTGCAGGGTTTTTCCTTTACGTACACGTACACCCATAAGTGCATGCCCGAAAGGCAGCCCCACCAGTTCTGCAAATGGTGTAAGACTTATGCTGCGACGGTATTCCAGCATACGGGCCCTCTTAGCTTCTAAGCGCAGCTGTTCTTCAATTTCGGCAATACGGCGGTCGGCATTGGCCGTATAACTGCTGTTCCCGGCCTGCATAAAATAACTGCGGGCTTTCTGCACCTCGGCTACGGTGCGCATCCGTGGCAGGGCATTGTTTAGTATTTTAAGTGCGGCCGCTTCGTTGGCGCTGCGGTTTGCCAGGTCTTTAAGCGCAATTTTTTCCAGCAGAAAATAGGCAAATTCTGTATCTTTCGACGAGTCGGCTGCTTCGCGGACAAAACGTCCGGCAAGCGGTACATCATCCAGGAAATACAATCCCCGTGCTATTTCGGCACGGTATGTACCCTGGGGGTCGATGCTGTTATTATCCGCACGGGTGGCAGCAGTAGTTCCATATTCGTATGCAAGTACCGAATTCAGTACAAAGCGGCGGTTATTATACAGTGTGCTGTCTTTCCCGTCCCAGTTCATATAATCGTCGCCCAGGCGTGTAATACTGTATGCCAGCGGAGCAAAATAAGCGCTGCGGGGTTCTCCGTTGCGGATCATGGAATGCGCATACATCAGGGCTCCGTCCGAGCCCATTTTATAGTTACTGCGATTCTCGTAACAACCCTTAAGACTGCCAAATGCATCTTTGTAGCGGCGTTCGGCATACAGCCATTTGCCCCGGCGTTCCTTTATGCCATACCAGAGTGCGGCCTGATCGGCCAGGCTGAATTTTACCGTATAATTCTTCCCTTCGTAACTATGCGGTATATTTTCCGGTATATCGTTGCGGTTCGCATAAAAATACTCCATTTTATCCAGCAAACGCTCCTCCATTTTCTTATCTCCCGTTTTCTGGGCTACGGTATACAGATCCAGCAATACATGCACCTTTTTATAAATACCAAAGGCTTTTACACCCGATCCGCCGTTATCCATACAGGCTGCAATACGGTCGATAAGCGCAAAACCTGCGGTTATAAGCGAATCGTAATTCCCGCCGGAAGGCCGGTATTCATTATTTACATAGCCCCAGCTTACACCGGCAGGAGTATACGCTTTGGTAGCTTCTTCCAGCTTTTTACTGGCACCTGAAAGCTGATCTATACAGGGCTGAGCAGGCAACAGAACAGGCAGCTGCAAAAAAAAGAGCAAGGGCAGCAATACCCTTCGGCAAGAGGTAAAAATATTCAGAACAGGCATATTCAAAAAATTTCGCTGTAAAGGTATTTTAAGCCTTCCGTTACACCTGTAATACATTTGCTGTATTGTTCAGGCATTGAAAATTAAAATACAGCTTTGCTTGTTCGGTATTAAAAAAAAATTAGTTTTGTGTTACTTACGACAACTATTAGCTTATGAAAAAACGGTTTACCCTATTTCTTCATTTATTCCTGTTTTCCATAGCCACGGGCTTTGCCCAGGTTAAAATTACCGGTAAGGTATCCGACTCTAACAGCGGCGAGCCTATGTTTGCGGCAACGGTAATGCAGAAGGAAACACGTAACGGCACCACTACCGACGATAATGGTACATTTACCCTTACGGTTCCCAAACTGCCGGTTACGCTTGTGGTAAGTCTGCTGGGTTACGTAAAACAGGAGTACGAGGTAAAATCGGTATACGACAAGATACATATAAAAATGTCGCAGGACAGCCGGGCGCTGGGCACGGTAGAGATTACCAGCGACCGCATTACCGAAAAGCAGAAACTGGCACCGCTTACGGTAGAAAGTATGGACATTATAGCCATAAAAGAAACCCCGGCCGCCAACTTTTACGAAGGTCTGGGCAATATGAAGGGGGTTGACCTTACCTCGGCTTCCATTGGTTTTAAAGTAATAAATACCCGTGGCTTTAACAGTACCTCGCCCGTACGTTCGCTGCAGCTGATAGACGGGGTCGATAACCAGTCGCCCGGGCTCAACTTTTCGCTGGGTAACTTCCTGGGCTCTTCGGAACTGGACATACGCCGGGTTGACATTATACAGGGTGCCTCCTCCTCCTTTTACGGGCCCAATGCCTTTAACGGGGTTATAAATATGGAAACCAAAAGTCCGTTCGATTATACGGGACTGAGTGTTTCCACCAAATTCGGCGAACGTCTGCTGTTCGAAGGAGCCGCACGCTGGGCCCAGAAATTCCAGAACAAAAAGGGGCGCGATATCTTTGCCTACAAGCTCAACTTTTTTTATATGCGGGCCAACGACTGGCAGGCCACCAATTACAATCCTTCTACCGACAGCGAGGTTGGTATAGATAACCCCGGAGGCTACGATGCCGTAAACCGTTATGGCGACGAAGCACTTTCCGGACTGTACGACTGGGTGAGCGACAGTCTTACCCGCAAGAATTTCCCCGGCCTGGGCTATATTTACCGCACCGGTTACAAAGAATCGGACCTGGTAAACTACAACTCCCAAAACATTAAAGCCAATGTGGCCATGCACTTTATGCTTACACCCAAGGTAGAGGCCCTTGCCGTAAGTAACTTCGGGTATGGCACTACGGTATACCAGGGCGAAAACCGGTACAACCTTAAAGACATTCTGTTTTTCCAGAACAAAATCGAATTCCGCGAAAAAGACAAGTGGTTCGTACGTATGTATGCCACCAACGAAGATGCCGGCAAAACCTACGATGCCGTGGTTACCGCCTTTCTGCTGCAGAACGTACGCCTGCTGGAATCGAACCTGTTCCAGGCACAGAACGACCCGCAGCGGGCATGGAATGCCGAATACAAAAAACTCTGGGCCTTTAATTCTGCAGCCAATCCTACCATACCCGGCAATACCTCCTTTAATGCCATGATACGCGGCGGCAACGGAGCCCCCGGCTTACCCGGCATGCCTAATTACCTGCAGCCTGTAAATGCCTATGATTACCTGCAGGCCGATGCTGTAATGGCACTTTACTACGACTCATTAGTAAGCATGCATAACATTATGCGGGCCTATATGGACTCTATGTACTACCTTACACCCGGCACTCCCGAGTTCCAGGCAGCTTACGACTCTATTACCTCTACCCCGCTGGGGCAGGGAGGCAGTCTTTTTGTAGACCGCAGTGCACTGTATCATGTGCACGGCGAATACAAATTCAAGGCATGGAAAAACCGCCTTACCTTTACCACAGGTCTTGCCGGTCGTTTATATGCTCCCAATTCGCAGGGTACCATTTTTATAGATACTGCCGGAAGACGTATCTATAATTACGAAATTGGTGGTTATCTCGGTATCGACCTCAAGCTCGAAAAAGTGCTTATCAGTCTTACCAACCGTATCGATAAAAACGTAAACTTCCCCGTGCTGTGGTCGCCTGCCTTTTCGGTGGTATATACTCCGCACGTAAAGCACACGCTGCGCATCAGCCTGTCTTCGGCCATACGCAACCCTACCCTGGCCGACCAGTATTTTAACTACAATGTAGGCCGCGCCACACTGCGCGGTAATATTACCGGATACGATTCGCTCATTACCACCGAATCCTTTATCGAATATATACGCGGCGAAGTACCCGACTTCAACAAACTGCGCTACTTCGATGTAGACCCCGTACGTCCAGAACGTGTATATACGGCCGAAATCGGTTACCGTGGTACCATAGGAAAAAATTTCTACCTCGACTTCAGCGCCTACTACAGCCTGTACAATAACTTTATCGGCTACCGCATAGGTGTGGAAACCGACTTCAACATGTTTACCTCCCTTCCGGTAAATACCACTGTGCTGCGTGTGGCCAGCAACAGTAAAGACATTGTGCATACACGCGGGGTTTCGGTACAGGGTATCTACAACTTTGCCAAATTCTTCAATATCAACGGTAACTACAGCTACAATGAGCTCGACCGCCGCGGCAGTACCGATCCGCTGATACCAGCCTTTAACACACCCCGCCACAAATTTAATGTAGGCTTCGGAGCCCGCGATATTATGTGGAAGATTAAAAAAGTAAATCTCAATAACTGGGGTTTTAATGTAAATTACAAGTGGGTTGAAGGTTTCCGTTTCGAAGGCTCGCCCCAGTTCACAGGCGAAATACCATCGTACGGCACACTCGATGCACAAATAAGCTGGAACTACAAAAAAGCCAAGACTACCTTTAAAATCGGTGCCCAGAATATTACCAACAACCGGGTATACCAGGTATACGGCGGCCCACGCGTAGGTCGTCTGGCCTATATTTCCATACAGTTCGACAACGACCTCTGGGGCAGAGGCAACAAAAAAAAGAAAGATAAACGTTAACATTTGTAAAATTTTCTATATTTACGTACAAATACTTGGAAGCTATGAACAAAAGATTGATTACACTTTTAGGAGCCGGAATGCTTATCGGAGGCCTGAGTGCACAGCGTTATGTAACAGAGAACTTTTTCAGTTCGGTTACGAAAGCGTCTGATGTGGTTTACGGCAATAACTATTATTTTATTCCGCTGCAGGGCTCTCCTATACCGGCAGGTAACCCCGGGGCCATTCCCCCGCTTGGCTACACGCCCACACAGGGTAACCTTACGGCCGACTTCTATACACCAACCGGCGACACGGAAACCAACCGCCCCACGGTAATTCTGGTGCATACAGGAAACTTTCTACCCAAATACCGTAACGGCAGTGCCACCGGCGATAAAGACGACAGCGTAAACGTAGAACTGGCCAACCGCTTTGCAAAGCGTGGTTTTGTTGCCATTTCCATGCGTTACCGCCTGGGCTGGAACCCCACATCGGCCTCACAGGAAGTACGTACAGGTACTATCCTTAACGCGGTATACCGCTCTATACACGACGTACAAACAATGGTACGCTTCCTTAAGCTGAACGCATCTACCTACGGGGTAGATACCAACCGCATTATACTCTGCGGTATAGGTTCCGGAGGATATGTAACCATGGCTTATACCACACTGGATAAACAGGCCGAAACCAACCTGCCCAAATTCCAGGACAGTAACGGTAACTCGGTAGTAAACCCTGCATATGTAGGCGATGTTAACGGTGTTGGCGGAGCGGTAAACGTATACAACCATGCAGGCCCCAGCAATAAGGTTGCCTTTGAAATGAACCTGGGCGGTTCTCTTGGCGACATTAGCTGGGTTGAAGGCGGCGAACCCGTAAAAATCGGGTTCCACTGCTGGAAAGATCAGTTTGCCCCTTACGACAGTGGTACCGTAATTGTACCTACCACCCAGGAAGACGTTGTAGATGTACACGGAACACGCACCGTAGTAGGCAAATATGTAGCCATAGGCAACAACAATCCCATACTGAACTATACTTTTAACGATGCTATATCGGCTCGCGGTTATTTCATGAACGCCAAAGCCCAGTACGAAGGTCTGTACGAATTCCGTACTCCTCCGGGTCTTAGCGGCAACGAGCAGGGCTCGCCCTGGCACTGGTGGGATTCTGCCTCTGTAAACTCGGTAGGTGCCATTTTCGGTTTCCCCGACATTCATGGCTCCGAGCTGCTTACAAACCCCGATATGAGCCCCTCACATGCACGTAAATACATCGATACCATTATGTGGTACTCCATACCCCGCATCGTGGTAGCACTGAATATGCCCGAGCAGGTATATGTAGGCATAAACGAAATGCCTTCTGCCAAAAACATTGGTATCGATATCTATCCCAACCCCAGTAACGGCGATTTCGCGGTTCGGGTTAAAGAAAACGGCACCCTGGAACGTATAGATATATACGACCTGAGCGGAAAACTGGTACATTCCGTAAAAGCTGCAGGGCAGTCGCAGTTAAACATAAGCCGCGCCGACCTGCGCGCCGGCACCTATGTGCTGAATGCCCGCCTGAAAGATGGCAGCACCCAAACCGGAAAGCTTGTCTTGAACTAGTATAGTTGTCCTGTGTTTATGAAAAACGGACTCCCTTTATCCGGGGAGTCCGTTTCTTTTTGCCCGTAAGCCTGAGCAGCAAAGGCGCATACCGGTACGCCGGCCCGAGCTCCTGTAAAAGAATTTGCAAAACGTTGCTATTATTTATTAATTTTGCGCACTTTTAAAAGCACTTCATGAAGTTATCCCAATTCAAATACAAGTACCCGGCCGAGCTGGTTGCCGACCGGCCCCTTGCCAACCGCGACGACAGCCGCATGATGGTTGTAAACCGTAAAACCGGGACCATTGAACATAAATACTTTAAAGACATACTCGATTACTTCGACGAAGGAGATGTTTTTGTGCTGAACAACACCCGCGTGTTCCCCTCGCGCCTGTACGGCAATAAGGAAAAAACAGGTGCCAAAATACAGGTAGTGCTGCTGCGCGAACTGGATGCGGAAAGCAAACTGTGGGATGTACTGGTTGATCCCGCACGTAAAATCCGTATAGGAAATAAACTGTACTTCGGCGAAAACGATATGCTGGTAGCCGAAGTAATAGACAATACCACCTCGCGCGGGCGTACCCTGCGCTTTTTATACGATGGCCCGCACGACGAGTTCAAGGCCCTGCTCTACAGCCTGGGTGCCCCTCACCTGCCTCCTTACATTTCGCGCGAGCCCGATGAGGAAGATTTTGAACGTTACCAGACCTATTTTGCCAAAGTAGAAGGTGCCGTTACAGCGCCGGCTTCGGGCCTGCACTTTAGCCGCGAGCTGCTGAAACGCCTCGAGATAAAAGGCATAAACTTTGCCGAACTTACCCTGCATGTAGGCCTGGGTGGGTTTCGTGCAGTTGAGGTAGAAGACCTTAGCAAGCACAAAACCGACAGCGAAGAGTGCATCATATCCGAAGAAACAGCCGAAGTTGTAAACAAAGCCATCGACGCACGTAAAAAAATATTAGCCGTTGGGCCTTCGGTAATGCGCGCCGTGGAAACATCCGTTACCACCAAAGGGCATCTGAAAGAATTTAAGGGCTGGACCAATAAATTTATTTACCCGCCTTACGATTTCAGTATTGCCGATGCCATGCTCTGTAATTTTTACCTGCCCGAAAGTACATTGCTGATGCAGGTAGCGGCCTTTATGGGCTCTGACCTGTGCGAAAAAGCCTACGAAGAGGCCATAAAGGAAAAATACCGCCTGTTTGCATACGGCGATGCTATGCTTATTATCTGATCTTAAACCAGCAACAACAGCGAACAATTATACTTTAAAATATGGCCGCAGATAAATTCCAGTATCACGACTATTATCTTACCGAAGACCTGCTGAGCGAAGAGCACCGTCTTATACGCGAAACGGTACGCGCTTTTGTAAAAAAAGAGATATCTCCCATTATTGAGGAATACGCGCAGCGTTCCGAGTTTCCCAGGCACCTGATAAAAGGACTGGCCGAAATAGGAGCATTTGGCCCTTATATACCGGCAGAATACGGCGGTATGGGGCTCGATCATATTGCATACGGCATTATTATGCAGGAACTGGAGCGCGGCGACAGCGGTATACGTTCTACGGCTTCGGTACAAAGCTCCCTGGTAATGTTTCCCATATGGAAGTTCGGCAGCGAAGAGCAGAAACAGAAATACCTGCCTAAACTGGCCCAGGGCGAGTTCATAGGTTGTTTTGGCCTTACCGAACCCAACCACGGCAGCGACCCCGGCAGCATGACCACCTGGTACAAAGATGCCGGCGACCATGTAATACTGAACGGAGCCAAAATGTGGATCAGTAATGCTCCCTTTGCCGATATTGCCGTTGTATGGGCCAAGAACGAACAGGGCGAAATACACGGTATGGTGGTGGAACGCGGCATGGAAGGCTTTAGTACTCCCGAAACGCACAGCAAATGGAGTTTACGTGCCAGCGCTACCGGCGAACTGGTTTTCGATAATGTAAAAGTGCCCAAAACCAATATATTCCCGGGTGTAAAAGGTCTTAAAGGCCCGCTCAGCTGCCTCAACAGTGCCCGTTATGGTATTTCGTGGGGAGCTATAGGCGCTGCGCTCGACTGTTACGATACCGCACTGCGTTATTCTCTGGAAAGAGAACAGTTTGGCCGTCCTATAGGCGGGTTTCAGCTGCAGCAGAAAAAACTGGCCGAAATGATAACCGAAATAACCAAGGCACAGCTGCTGGTTTGGCGCCTGGGTACACTCAAGAACGAAGATAAGGCCACTCCGGCACAGATATCCATGGCCAAACGCAATAATGTGGATATGGCTCTTACCGTAGCCCGCAATGCGCGGCAGATGTTAGGCGGAATGGGTATCATAGGCGAATACAGCATTATGCGCCATATGATGAACCTGGAGTCGGTAGTAACCTACGAAGGTACACACGATATTCACCTGCTGATAACCGGTATGGACGTTACAGGTCTGAACGCATTTAAGTAAGCATAAAAAGCCTTATAAAAAAGCATTGTCTACCCGGCAATGCTTTTTTGTTTTATCACAACATGCCGAAATATTAACTGCATTCATCGATTTATTCTTAGAAAAGAACCCGATTTTTTTTATATTTATTCACGATTAGACAAAAGCTAAAAAAGTATGAAGTTTTTCATTGATACGGCGAACCTGGAACAGATTAAAGAAGCACAGGAACTGGGAGTATTAGACGGAGTTACCACCAACCCTTCCCTTATGGCCAAAGAAGGGATCACGGGCGAAGAAAACATTATAGCCCACTATCTTAAAATATGCGATATTGTAAACGGCGATGTAAGTGCCGAAGTAATATCCACCACCTATAACGAGATGATTGCCGAAGGCGAAAAGCTGGCGGCACTGCATCCGCAGATTACCGTTAAGGTACCCATGATAAAAGACGGCATAAAAGCCATAAAATATTTTTCTTCGAAAGGAATAAAAACCAATTGTACACTGGTATTTTCGGCAGGGCAGGCTCTGCTGGCCGCCAAAGCCGGTGCCACCTACGTATCGCCGTTCATCGGCCGTCTCGACGATGTTTCTACCGACGGAATGCAGCTGATAGACGATATTGTTCAGATTTATACCAATTATGACTTTGAAACGCAGGTACTGGCCGCCTCGGTACGCCACCCCATGCACATATTACAGTGTGCCAAAGCGGGTGCCGATGTGGTAACCTGTCCGCTCAGCGCCATAATGGCCCTTCTGAAACACCCCCTCACGGACAATGGTTTAAAACAGTTCCTCGAAGACCATGCCAAAGCTGCTGCCAAAGCCGCTTTGTAAGTTCCGATAACTAAAATTACATACATATGATACTCAAATTAAATGCGCTGCAACCCAGCGAGGCTCAGATCGAAAAGATTGTGACCGTTTTACGCAACGGCGGAGTAATCATTTATCCCACAGATACCGTGTATGCTTTCGGCTGCGACTCCGGAAACAAAGAGGCCGTACAAAAGCTGTGCAGTATTAAAGGCGTAAGTCTGGAAGAGGCCAACTTTTCCCTGATCCTCTCCGATGTAAAACCCCTGGGAAGTTATACCAAACCGATGGATAACAACGTGTTTAAAACACTGAACCGTTACCTGCCGGGGCCTTTTACCTTTATTCTGAATGCCAACGGCAAAATTCCCGAAATATTCGGCTATAAAAAGAAAACCGTTGGTATACGTATACCCGATAACCGCATTTCGCAGGAAATTGTAAAAAGCCTGGGTAATCCGCTGCTGAGTACTTCGGTACACGACGATAATGCCATTGTGGAATATACCACTGATCCCGAGCTTATATATAACCGCCTGGGCGAAAAGGTAGACCTGATGATCGACGGCGGATACGGCAACAATGAACCCAGTACCGTGCTCGACTGCACCGGTAACGAAATTACCATACTGCGCGCAGGCCTGGGAGCCGAACTGCTCGAAGAAGCATAACCTTATTAAAATGCATACGAAACGGGCCCTGAGCCCGTTTTTTTGTAATTATGCACTGCATAAAGGCTTGTAAATAATGAAGACCAAAGAAGAAATCGTAAAAAACTGGCTTCCACGCTATACAGGTACCCCGCTGGAAGCATTCGGGAAATATATACTGCTTACAAATTTCAGCAATTATGTAGACTGGTTTGCCGAGCACTTCGGTGTAGAAGTAATGGGGCGCGACCGTCCTATGCAAACTGCCACCCATAACGATATTACCATTGTTAACTTCGGCATGGGATCGGCCATGGCTGCCACCGTAATGGACCTGCTGAGCGCTGCAGAACCCAAAGCCGTACTGTTTCTGGGAAAGTGCGGCGGACTGAAAGATATTACCAAACTGGGCGATCTTATACTGCCCATTGCCGCCATACGGGGCGAAGGTACCGGTAACGACTATATGCCGCCCGAAGTGCCGGCTCTGCCTTCGTTTCGCCTGCAGATGGCCGTATCGCATACCATACGCAATATGCAGCTCGATTATTATACCGGAACCGTATACACTACCAACCGCCGTGTATGGGAGCACGACGAAGAGTTTAAGAATTACCTTCGCAAAATACGGGCTATGGGCATCGATATGGAAACAGCTACCATATTCCTGGTAGGTTTTGCCAATGGCATACCCCACGGAGCCTTACTGCTGGTATCGGATAACCCGATGAACCCTGAGGGAATAAAAACGGAAAACAGCGATAAGCATGTTACCAATACCTATGTACGCAATCACCTGCAGATCGGTATCGATTCGCTGATTGAGCTGCGCGACAGTGGTGAATCGGTAAAACACCTGCGCTTCGAAGATAAAGGTACACCCAGGGAGAATTAAGGCATCATAAGCGCCTTTTTCTGCGCTTTGGGCAAATGCTTAGGATCGAATTTCTGATGGGTTATGATACGGTCGAAACGCGTAGTATCGAGCAGGGCATCTATACCCAGGTAGTTAGGATGATCGGTCTGCAAACGCTCGGGAAACATATCTTTTCCGTACACCTTACGGTAAGCCTGGAAAATAAGCTCTGTACAGTAAAACTGTGTGGTATCGCTTATATCGAAGGCATTATCGAAAGGTATCTGTTTATTCAGAAAGCTTTTTGATGCTTCGGCAAGGCGTATGCGGGTAAGCGAATCGGCCCTGGGCCGCACCAGTATAATAGAGTTACGCACACTTTCGCGCACAAACTTGTCCATACCTTCGGTCTGTACCCCATCGCCCATACTTAGCTCACTGCTTACGGTATGTATCACATACAGGCTGTCCGGATCGCGTATAACCACCGCGCAGTGCGAAAGATGATAACCCGTGGGATACATATTATCGATGATATCGCTTACCGAACCATGTCCTTTACGCAGGATAATATCGCCGCTTTGCATAAGTCCTTTTTCGGCTTCGGACAGGCGATAATACTTCGACGGATCGCCATAGGCCCTGGAAGCCTGCTCGCCGGCCTCTACCCTGAAAATATCAAACAGGTTAAACCCCGCTGCAAAAAGCAGGATAAAAAAGAAAGAAAGAAAAATTTTACGTTTTATCATTGGTTATAATAGCTGGCTGCAAATGTATAAAAAAGCAAAAGCCCTGACGTATGCCAGGGCTTCTGTTATATTGTAATTCTTTAAAAATTACTACTTGGTTTCTTCAGCAGCAGGAGCAGCTTCGGCACCTTCAGTTTCAGTAGCTGAATCACCGGCAGCTTCCAGACCGCTGGTCATTTCCTGCATAGCAGAACCCAGGTTGTTAGCTTCTTTTTTCATATCTACTAACCATTTGTCGCTACGCTTAACCAGGTTCAGGTTAGAGCTTTCAGTTTTGTCTTTCTCGCAGCAGTAAGTACAAGTAGCTGTAGTATCAGAAGTGTTGGTACACTTTACGTCTTTAACTTCAGCGATAGTAAGACCACCGTTAGACATCATGCTTTTAGTAGCGTCTGTAGATACAGCTTCATATTTAGCTTTGTCACCAGCTTTAACGGCTGTCAGGAATTCTGTAGCAGCTTTATCAGGTGTGTTACCACCACCGCAAGAAGCAAGGATCGATGCAGCGAATACGCCTGCGAAAAGTTTAGTTAAGCCTTTCATTTTTTCTCTTTTATTGATTTTTAAATAAGCAGGGGCAAAGGTAAGTAATAATTTGAGTTGTGCAAGAGATTGCCAAAAAATCCTATCGTACTTATAAACAGCACTGTGTTATTTTTCAACAGTTTTATTACGGCGGAAAGGATACATTTTGTTTTCGGTACCCTTAAGCAGTTTGCGTATATTGCCCCGGTGCGTATAAATAAGCAATGCGGGAACAGCAAAGGCGATAACCGACATAAGCAGGCTCTGCTTACCGGAAAGCAGGAAATAGGCCAGCGGAAATACGAGTCCGCCCGACATACTGGCCAGTGAAATATAGTGGAATACGAGCCATACCAGCAAAAACACACCCAGCGACACCAGCGATGCCTGCCACTGTATAGCCAGCATAATACCCAGCATGGTAGCTACGCCTTTACCGCCTTTAAACCCGGCAAAAACAGGATACAGGTGCCCCAGTACGGCGGCGGCTCCCCCGGCAAGCTGCGCGTTAAGCAGTGTTTGCGGCTCCGAAGCTCCGAAACCCGGCAGCCACAAGGCTGTAAGCGAAGCCAGCGAACCTTTGAGTATATCGGCAAAAAGTACAATAAAACCCGTACGCCGGCCCAGTACACGAAAAACATTAGTGGCTCCGGCATTTCCACTGCCATGCTGCCTTACATCTATTCCGTGCAGCCATTTCCCGAACCAGACTGCCGAAGGAATGCTGCCCAGCAGGTAACCGGCTGCAATTACAATAATCCACTCCATCATCTAAAATTTATTCGAATTGCGCTTTAAACTGATCCATACGTCGCTGCGAGCTTAGTGTAAACTGGTAATTAGGCTGGTCTTTGGCCTCAAAAGTGCGGCGCTTCGGATCCATCTGCATCAGCAGTTTATTAAAATCGGTATCGCTGCTGTATACCTGCATTACATTAAGCCTGTAACTAAAGTAATACTGTGTACCGTCGTTAAATTCGATAAGCATATTTACGCCTTCGGCCGAACGCTTGCGCACCACCTCTACATATACCTGTACACCTTTATCGAACAGGTTACGGTTAAGACTGAGCAGGTTGGCCGGGCCATTGTACATAAGCGAGCGTTTGCGCTTGTTCCAGCTCAGGTTTATACCGGTAAGAAACAGGCTGCTGTTGAGCGGCGACGGCAGCTTATCCAGCTTACCATCGCGCAGGCGGGTCTGGAAACGATCGCGTTCCTTAGGTTCCAGCAACGACAGCAGGGCTCGCATGGTAGCCTCTTCCTTAAAATCGGGCCCGGAAGATGCATACTCTTTATACTTATCGCCAATGTACTTCCAAAGTTCGTTATCCAACGGAAAATCCATGCCTATTACTCCTTCTACCTCGGTAATGGTATCCTGGGGCAAAAAGCGGATAACACCGGCGGTAGCTACATTTACCTGGCCCATTTTACCGGTAAGCTGCAGCGGCCCCTCGCCATAAGCCATGCAGGTGTTGGGGTTAAAGGCTACGTAATTTTCTACCAGGGTGGGGTCGGCCAGTTTTTCCTTACTGGCAATACGGTATTCGCCCGAGGCGAGGTCGTATTTAAGATAACCACTTATGGTAAGCGCTTCGTAATCGGCATAGGTTTTTTTGGCCGACATAAGCACCGGGTAAATACCCGAACTGTCGCTGGCAAAGGCAAAACCGTTGAACATGGGGGTTTGTGTATCGTCTTTGGCATCGGCCGGAACAGGAATACTTATATCGCCCTCACCTATAAAACCCCGTGTACGCATCCAGCGTTTCGAAAACAGCGGACAGTTATGATCCATAGTAATAAAACCGTTGATCTCCGGTTCGGGATTCTGTGCATACAGGTTAAAATATCCTTTGTACAATACATGAGGCATCAGTTTAAGACTATCCTTAGGCTCCAGGGTACCGGTTGCTGTCATCTGCTTTATGCTGTCTACCTTAATGGTGTGCATTCGTATCATCTGCTCGCGGCCTGTTTTATCCTTATAAGCATATTCGCCTTCGCCGGCTATGGCATATTTTCCGCCTATATCTACGGTTGCATTTTCAATCAGGTGGTTCTGCACACCAACCGGCATTTGTATGCGGGCTTTCTGCAGCGGCTCTATATCGGCACGGCGTATAATATTTGCCTTACCATCGGCAAGCAGCACACGGGAATCGGCTACATCAATGTATTTTATACCCTCGGCCTCGATGCGTTTATCGGCCGTTTTAAACAGGGCGCTCTGCGCATGAAAATCGAGCGAATCCTGCCCGTAGCGGGTCGATACCATACGGAAACCTTCTCCGCCCGGCTTTATGGTCTTCAACTCAACGTTATTATTTACCATATCCCAGTCTACTCTTTCGCTGAATGCCCGGTATTCGTTGATCGGAAAATCGACATAGGCATTGGCATCATTAGCAATGAACTTACCCTTTTTCTCCTCAAAATTGATCTCGGTTTTCATATTGGTAGTAGTAAGGGCAATACCCGAGGTATCAATTGCGTCCACATTCAGGTTTTTGAGTGCAAAATCGGCACTGTCGCTGTTAAGTTTTTTGGGCGAAAAACTATATTTTTTGGCTTTGATAACGGCATTACCGATATCCACCGTTCCGCCCCCTTCCAGCAAACCGGCCGAAGTAACCTCGAGCCGTCCTGTAAGCGATACCTTACCACCGTACATACTAAAAGGCTTGCCACGGTCTTTTACGCCAAACATGCCGTTCTTGGGCTCCCAGTGTATGTATACCGAATCGCCCCTGGCATCGGGCGTTTTACCGGATGCAGGCATGGTAAAGCCCTGCGCCCAGGCATTCATGCTATCGGGATAAAAACGAAAATCTTTGCCCTGCGTTTTGGAGTTCTGATACTCGAGCACACCCTGGCCGCGCAGGCCCTGGTTGGATAGGTTTATGGTATTGAAGAATTTAGCCGGTCCGCCATAGGCCGGAAGCCCCGAAGAGCCCGTTTCGCCGGTAAACCCGAGCGAATAGTCGGGCATTACCTGCAGTTCTTCGCGTATATCGGGGAATATGCCTGCCGAGGTAAAGGTACCCGGAAGCCGCAGCTTACGAGGGTCGAAGGTATCGAGACTATCGAGTTCGTAGGGGTCGATCTGGAAAAAGAAGCGGTCGCGGGTATACACTCCGCCTTCTACCCAGGGCTGACTGTAATAGGTAAAACTGGGCTTTTTACTTATGAATACCGGGAAACGGCCAATGGATCTGAGCCCCGATTTACCGTCGGGATGATCGATCTCCAGTTCGCCGCTCACCTGCTCTATGGGCGTACCCAGTATAATGGGCGGATATTGCCCGAATTCGTCGGGCAGCAAACGGCGTACACGCACCAAGATGGTATCTACCACAGGCATTTTTATACGAAACTTCTCGTAATCGAAATCGTACTGCTTGCCCAGGAAGGTAAACTGTCCGCCAACCACACCACCGTTAAAATGCATGTCCATATCTTCGCGCATAAGCACATGCTGGTATTCAGGATAAATTACCACACGCTGCGAATCGCTCATCGGGATACGTTTTACGCCATCCAGCTCCAGGCGGTAATCAATAAGGCTTATAAAGCCGTTGGGCCTGACACCGGCGCTGCCCAGCTCAATAATATCGTAATCGTTACGTCCATACCGTGCCCCTACAAAGGTTAAGAAGCGCTTTTTAACCTCGGCACGCTCATTATCAGGATTATAATTAATAAACCCGCTTATAGAAAGGCGCGCCAGTAATATGCGTATATCACTTACATCGTCTTTAAACCATTTGGCCATTTCCTGCACGGTAAAGGTGGTGGTATTGTTTTTATCGCAATACGATTTTATCATGGCCAGGGGGTCGGGCGAGTCCAACCCTGCCAGGCGGTCGTATTGCCTTTGCCGGAAATAGTTGTCACTGAAAAACGTGGCGCTGTCGCGCGAGGAACCTTTGGCAGACGAAAGTACCAGTTTATCTTCTTTTACTTTCCAGTACAGGGCTTCTACATCAAAATCGATGTTATGATAGGTATCGCTGAACTTACTCTGCTGTATACCTTCGCCCTGGCGCAACAGCTGCAGCTCTTTACGGTCGGTGAAGTATTTTACCTGGCAGCCGGGATGATACAGGCTGTCGAGCCTGGTTTCCGTTTGCATGTAAATAGTGGCCGAGGCTCTGTCTGAAAGAATCTGGTTCTCGCGGAATATCCAGCCCAGGGCACCCATAGACAGGAAGGGTTTGTTTTCGCGGTCGATGAATATGAAGGCAGGGTTTTGTATATCGCCCGTACCTATAAACTTGTTTCCCTTTAGCGTAAACCCGCCTTCGTAACGTACACCATCAGCCAGGTTATCGAGTTTTACCCGTTTTTCGTAAGAGGTAAAGCGCGGGTATATTACATTCTCCACGTTCACCGACGACATCATTTTATCTTCCAGGCCCCCTAACACCGGCTCTTTAAAATATCCGGAGTGATACAGGTATACCGAGTCGGCAGAATATTCGGCCGATTTAAGACTGATGCGGTAATTATTCATCTCGGCATACACTTCCGAAGCAGGCAACCCGGTACGTTCCCAGGTAACCCGGCCTTTACGGCCCGTCCACACCTCGGTAAAAGGGTCCCAGTTACCGTCGGTATTCAGCACAAAGGCACTGTCGCCCTTGCTCAGGCCACGCAGGTCGGCATTGGTAAACGAAAAATACGGGTCTTTCCCCTCGCTGTATACCAGGCTGTAGCCACCACCGCTTACCTGCCACTGCACCGACATAGACCGGTAAATAACACCCGAGCCATAAAACAGGGCCGAGTTCTCCAAAAAAGTACTCAGGCTGCCCTGTGTCTTTGTGCCCAGTACGTGGTGTGCCGACTGCGTCCACAGAGGCATATCGCGCATTTTGCCCTGATTAATAAAGGCAAAAACCACATCCATAAACCCCGCATAATGCGGCATTACCCGCAATTTTTTACGGGCCATGGCATTCAGGAAATCCGCAGCAAGCGGTACCGCTTCGTCAGGAAAAGCTCCGGCTTTGGTAAGCGAATCGATCTTATCGGAATACACCTTACCTCTTACCCGGTCGAATCCGTTAAAGGTATTTTTAAGTTCGGTAAGGAATTTCGTTTTGTCTTTCGAAAAAGCTTCCGTCTGCGACAGCATATCTACACTGCATAACAAGAACAAAACGGTGCTGAACAATACTCTTTGCATGCTTACGAATGTTTAACAAGAAGCAGGGCACACCAGTCGTTTTCGGTAACGGTATGCCGCAGTTCTACATTTAATTTCTGAAAGGTTTCCTGTAAAAGAGGGATATCAGACTGGTAAAAGCCGCTCAGTATAAGGGTTGCTCCTGCATCCAGCGAGGCGCAGAGTACCTCTTTCATCTGCAGAATAATATTGCGGTTAATATTAGCGATAACCAGGTTGTAAGAGCCATAATCATCAGGTTTAAGCGCTGCATCGTAAAGGGTAAACCGGCTAAGCCCGTTCATAATAAAATTTTCTTCGGCATTTTCGAGGGCCCAGGGCTCAATTTCGGTTGCGGCAATTTCCGTGGCCCCCAGCTGCCAGGCCAGTATAGCCAGTATGCCGGTACCGGTACCCACATCCAGCACCGAACGCCCTTTTACATCGCTCTGCAGCAGCAGACGCATTACCAGGCGTGTAGTAGCATGATGCCCTGTACCGAACGACATTTTAGGGGTAATTTGTATATAATGCGTAAAACCCGGTTTACGTTCGTGAAAATGTGCATATACATATACATCCCTGTCCAGTTCAACCGGTTCGAACGATTGTTCCCAGGTCTGGTTCCAGTTTTGCTGTGCATGGTGTATCCAGCGCAGGTCCGAGGCCCATGCTTCTGTAAGCTCTTTCAGCTGTTGCATACCGGGCTGTTCTGCATCTGGTATAAAGGCACTCAGGCATCCGTTTTCGGTATAAAAGCTCTCAAAGCCCAGTCCGGCCAGTTCAGCTACCAGCAGTTCCTCCGCCAGCTGCGGATCTACATCCGGCAAAAAATCCATTTTCAGTTCTTTATAATCCATTGCTTAGCCTGCGGCTTCAATAATTTGTAAAAACTCAGCGGCATTCAGCGAAGCCCCTCCCACAAGTACACCGTTAATTTCGGCGCTGGAAAGCAGTTCGCGTGCATTGGAGGCTTTTACACTGCCTCCGTACAATATACGCAGAGCGCGGGCCGAATCGCTGCCGTATTTATTCCCGAACAGTTCGCGGCTAAAGGCATGCGCTTCGCCGGCCTGTTCCAGTGTGGCCGTCTTACCTGTTCCAATAGCCCATACAGGTTCATAGGCCAGGCTAAGATGATCGAGCTCATCCCTGGAAAAGGACTCGAATACCGCCTGCAGCTGCTCTTCTATCCTGGAAAAACGCCTGCCCGATTCCATATCCTGCAGATTTTCGCCATAACAGTAAATCACATGCAGGCCGGCATCCAGGGCCTGGTTTATTTTACGGCACAGCAGTTCGTGTCCTTCGCCAAACAGTGTGCGGCGTTCGGAATGACCTATAAGCACGTAAGAAGCTCCGGTACTTTTTATCATACCTGCCGAAACTTCTCCTGTGTAAGCGCCTTCGGCCATATCGGAACAGTTTTGCGCCCCGGTATCAATGCCGGTTCCTTTCAGTTTTTCGTAAAATCCGTTCAGGTGGGTAAAAGGCGGGAACAATACTACCTGTGCATACCCTTCCCAGCCGCTGTGGCGGGCAAGTTCCGATGCCAGTTCCAGTCCTTCGTTAAGCCCGGTAAACATTTTATGATTTCCCGCTATCAGTTTTTTCATACTTCACAGATCGTATTCTATTCGCTAATTGTACAAAAATAGCAAGATAGCGCGGGGAAACAAGAGTGCAGCCCGCCTATACATTTAAAAAAACAAAAAGACATGGAAGTACATTTCCGTAAAAAACACATCATTTCAGCGGATTATAACCTCATTTTCGCCAAACAGATACATACATACCGCGCTGAAAACGCTAATTTTGCCTTTTAAAAGCGAAACATAACATGAATTTCCATCAATTCAGCGCAAAAACCCTGCAGGGCCGGGAGACCGGTTTTGCCTCGTACAAAGGTAAAAAGCTGCTGGTGCTTAATACGGCCAGTGCCTGCGGCCTTACCCCGCAATACAGTGCACTGCAGGAGCTTTACGAACAATATAAAGACCGGGGCCTGGAGATACTGGCTTTTCCCTCGAACGATTTTGCCGGGCAGGAACCCGGAAGCGATGCCGATATTGCTGAATTCTGTGAAGTAAACTACGGCGTTACATTTCCGGTATTTGCCAAACGCGCTGTACTGGGCGAGCAACGCGACCCTATCTTTGCCTGGCTGAGCGAAAAGGAACTGAATGGCGTGGAATCGGTAGCCCCGCAGTGGAATTTTCATAAATACCTGATTGATGAAAACGGGAATTATGTAAAGAATATAGCCCCGGCAGAAAGTCCGCTCAGTATCGAAATTATAAACTGGATCGAATCGAAGAATGGATAAGCTGCGCATACTTGCCTTTGGTGCACACCCCGACGATGTGGAACTGGGTTGCGGCGGTATACTGGCCAAACATGCCGCGGCAGGCGATGCTGTAGGTATAGCCGACCTTACCCTGGGCCAGATGGGAACAAGAGGCAGCATCGAAGGCCGGCTGCAGGAAGCAGCCGCTGCTGGCCGTATACTGGGCCTTGCCCTGCGCACAAACCTGGAAATGGAAGACGGCCTGTTCGAAAACGACCACAGCCACCGCCTGAAGGTAATACAGGTACTACGCCGCTACCGCCCCGATATAGTAATCTGTAATGCTCCGCACGACCGCCACCCCGACCACGGACGTGCAGCCGCCTTAGTAAAAGAAGCCTCCTTTTATGCCGGACTGGCCAAAATAGAAACCCGCGATACCGATGGCAATATACAGACACCGTGGCGCCCGAAAGTGCTGTTTCATTACATACAGTTTTACGATCTTACGCCCGATGTGCTGGTAGATATATCCGACGTTTTTGAGCAAAAAATGGAAAGTATATTAGCACACCGCTCGCAGTTTTACGACCCCGCAAGTACCGAGCCCCAAACGCTTATTGCTTCACCGGAATTCCTGGATCACATACGCTTCCGTGCAGCCAATTTCGGTTTGAATATTGGCGTAAAATATGCCGAAGGTCTTATTGCCGCCCGTATACCCGGCCTTAAAAGTCTGAACGATATTCTTTAGCCTTTTGCTTTTTTCCGCTTACGGCTGGCCGGTTTTTCAGGCTCTGCTTCCTGGCGCTCATATTTATCGTAATCGAGCTTCATACCCCAAAAGCGCATCTGCTGCAATACCCAGGCCTGGCGTTCGCGCGTACGCAGACTTGGTTTGGCTACTGAAAAAACACGCGGGTTAGGCAATACCGCAGCTATGAGCGCGGCCTGCTCAGCACTCAGGCTGCCTGCCCCTTTCTTAAAATAAGTGCGCGAGGCAGCCTCGGCACCATAAATACCATTGCCCATCTCAATAATATTAAGGTATACCTCCATAATGCGCTCTTTACTCCAGAATAATTCTATAAGAAAGGTAAACCACACTTCCAGGCCTTTGCGCAGCCAGCTGCGGCCCTGCCACAAAAAAGCATTTTTAGCCGTTTGCTGACTTATGGTACTTGCCCCCCGTACAATGCGGCCTGCTTTTTCGTTCTGTTTCTGTGCTTTTTCAATAGCGCCAAAGTCGAGCCCGTTGTGTTTCAGATAATTCTGATCTTCGGCACACACCACTGCCAGCTGCAGGTGAGGCGATATTTTTTCGCGGGGGACCCATTCGTAGCGGGTCTGGAAGTTTTTATCGCTGCGGTTTTCCCATTTACGTATAAGCATAAGCGGAGTTCCGGGTACCGGCAGCCAGGCGTACAGCAGTACCCATAAAACACTGCCTCCCACAAAGGCAAGGGCCGAAAACAATAAAATGCGAAGCACCCTTTTAAGCGGGCCCCGTTTTTTTGATGCGGAACGCTTAGGTTTATCAGAGGAAGCGGTTGAAGATTTTTTCGGCATGGGCAGGATACTTCGTTTGTTGAAACAAATGTATATTCTTTATACCAATGAGTGCATTGCTGATAAAAATTTCCTCTGCATCCTGAAGTATTTCTGGTTGCACCAGCATACTGTCGTCTACAAAAAGACCTTCGGTACGCAGCAGGGCGATCACATTCCGCCGCATTACCCCTGCCACACAACCCGATTCCAGGGCCGGAGTATACCACTTAGCATCTTTTTTCCAGAATATGTTAGCGCTGTCTGTTTCGGCAAGCAGCCCCTGTTCGTTCAGCAGCAGGGCATGCTGCCAGCCATTCCTGCGCGCTTCGGCGGCTGCCATTACGTAAGCCGCACTGTTTCCCGACTTTCCGGCAAAAGCTCTTTTCGAAAATACCACAGCCTTTGTACACAAACCCATATGTTGTACTCCTTCGCCGGGAACATACTCAAACACTTCCAGCAGCCAGGCTGTTTTGCCCGATTCAGGCGCATAGCCACGGCCTTCAGTACGCCAAAGGCTAAGACGTACGCGGTACGTTTCCGCGTCGGGTAACATGTCCGACAGGCGCGAGGCCAGTTCCGGCACAGGCTCCAGGTCGGGCATATCAAAACCCCACACCTGAGCCGCCTGTAGCAGCCGCTCGTAATGGTGCTGCCAGAAACGGATATGCTTCCCGCGCAGCAGCATAGTTTCGAACCAGCTGTCGCCAAAGCGGAAAGCCCGCTCCAGCTCGGCAAAACCCAGCCGCGCTGCCGGTATAATTTTTCCGTTAAATACTACCTGCGGGTTTGTCATACAAACAATTTAAAGCCATTTTTGCGTTACTCATACAAAGAAACATAAAGCCATGCAAAAACCACTCGACGGCGGATTAATTTACAAAGAAACCCAGCCCGAAAATTTCCTGGTAGAACCCTGGAATGCCTTTTCGTCACTGGCCTTCCTGGTGCCTGCCATACTTTTTGCCATACAACTGTGGCCCCAGCGCAAAACCTATGGTTTTCTTATTTACTACTGCGCTCCGCTGCTGGCCATTGGCGGTATAGGCAGTACACTGTACCATGCCTTCCGCACCAGTGTATGGCTTACGTTTATGGATTTTATGCCCATTATACTGCTTACACTCGGGGTTAGTGTTTATATGTGGCGTATTGTGCTGGGCAAATGGCTGCATACTATTATACTTACCGTAGTATTTATTAGCCTTACCCTGTTTTCTATGCGTTTTCTGTACGGGCAGGACCGTGTAAACGCTACCTATTTTCTGCGGGGTACCTTTATGTTTCTGCCTATGCTGCTGCATGCCATACGCAGCAAAGGTGCCGGTATAGGCTACTTTTCGGCTGCCCTGCTGCTTTTTGTTACCGCATTGCTGTGCCGCTATATCGACGAAAAAACCGACATGGACATACTGCCCCAGGGTACCCATTTCCTGTGGCACATATGCTGTGCGGCCGGGGCCTGGTTTATGGGTCTGTATCTTAAACTGGCCATTACGGCCGAATTATACAAAAAAAGAGCACCCGAAACGGATGCTCTTACTGCATAAGTATACAAAATACTGTTTAGTGCGAAATTACAATGCGGCTGCGCTCGCCGGCCTCGTTTACAAGTATATATACACCGGATTTAAGTATCTGCAGATCGATTGCCGCCTGATTACCAGCCTGGAACGAACTGTGCACCCTGCGGCCCAGGTTATCGTAAACGGCAAGCTTACCGATAGGTGCATCGGCATTTATGTAAAACATACCTGAGCTCGGGTTCGGGTATACGGCCAGCTGCTGCAGGTCTGCTTCCTCTACCGATACGCCGGCAGGATTCAGGTAATAATTGGCTGTTACCGGTTCGCAGGCCGAGGCCGAACTTACTGTAACCGTATAGGTACCCACACCCACACCGGTAAGTGTTTCGGTTGTGGCTCCCGTATTCCAGCTAATGCTGTACGGAGGCTGACCTCCCATAATGTATACGGAAATAGAACCATCCTGTACGCCGTTACCTGAAGGTGCTGTGGTAATAAAACGAACACTTACCTTATCGTAACGGAGTGTATCGAAAATGTTACGCATTTCGAGCATTGCAAACTGCGCACATTCCGAATGATCGAGCGCACTGTTTATATCGCGCTTGTTCACATGCTGGGCTCCGGCATTTACCATGTAATCGTAAGCTACCACCGAATTTTCGTAGGGAACAGAATTATCTCCTTCGCAATAGAGCATATATACCGGCACCTGAGGCACCCATTTGTATACATCGTTATCGTCGAGCAGCGTACGGAAAACATGGTTGGGATCATTCATAAAACTATCGAGTACGGCCGGTTTCAGAATGTTTTTGGGTACGGAAGGCATTACGTTATCGATGGTACCACTGCCCGTCATCCCGTTAAAAAGCGGTGGAAGCACCACATCGTAAGGACTCAGCAAAAAGTCGGATGCATTGGGATATACGCCGTACACATTACGGAACGAAAACAATACATAAGGCAGGTAGTATGGTGCCGGATAAGGATCGTCCGAAATCATTATATCTTTCATTACGCCGCTCATACTGTAGGGTCCCGACATAGGTACAGATGCCGAAACATTAAATTCGGAGGAGAAATGAGCCTGTATCATTTTATGGGTAGCCATAGTAGAGTGGCCGCCCTGCGAATAGCCGCAGAGCAATACCTGACCGTTAAGCTGCACATTAAGCTGCGCACAGGCTTCACGACCTGCACGGATATGGTCGATAACGGCTGTTGCCTCGGAGCGGGCATGCTGGTAGGGATGCACCATGGTAGTATCCAGACCCAGACCCAGGTAATCGGGCAGCAACCCTACATACCCTTCCGAACCCATAGCCACGCCCAGTATCCACTCGCCTACCCGGTACGAGGGCGCATCCACGCGACGCGTCATGGTACCGTGCTGATACGATACAATAGACGATGCACAGTTCTTACCTGTTGGTACCACCATAAGTCCCGAAGCTACTACAGGTGTAATACTGTCGGGCCCCACGGTATTGTAACGCAGGCGGTACACATCGATGGCATAATTATTAGGCAGCAAGGCCGAAGGCAAACCCATCGAGGTATAAATACTGTCGATCTGCGAATTATTATACGAACTAAGGAACTGGTGAGAAACGAGATGCTGGCTGTACAGGGCCTGTACACTCAACAGCCCGGCAAGCGTGAGGATTCTTTTCATGAGTTTGTTTCTTGGTTTAGCCGTTCAAAATAAGATGCATTCACCAAAAAAACAAGTTCTTTCACTTTTTTTCTTCCAGGTAAAGTGCAGCGGTATGCTGTATGGTATCGGAAAGCGGCGTAAAACGAAAGCCGATCTTTTCCTGTATTTTACGGTTATCGTAGCTGCTTTTCTGCGAGGATGTACGGGCCACTTCCGGAGTAATGGCAGGTTCCCGGCCACTGATATACGCAAACCATTCGCTAAAACGGGCCATTATGCGCAGCCAGCCTGCAGATATACTTCGTGCGGGAGCTTTTACCTGTAAGGCTGAGGCTATATCATTCAGAAGATCTTTAAATGAGCGTGTTTCCGCAACCAGCACAAATTTTTCGGCCCGGATACCGGCATCATAAAGTGCAAAAAGGGCTGCGGCCACATCGCGTACATCTACAAACCCGTTGCTGCCGCCCGTGTAAAAAGGGAGGCCTCCCGCCACCGTTTTAAATATACGCCCCGAACTGCGCTCCCAGTCGGCATAGCCCAGTATTACACCAGGGTTTACCACCAGTACATTCAGTCCTTCCTCGCTGCCGCGCCATACTTCGCGTTCGGCTGCATTTTTACTTACCGCATACCAGGAGTTTTCGGGCGAATTCTTCCAGGGTGTTTTTTCCGAAACGGGTTCCGAAAGATCGGCACGGCCCAGGGCTGCAATAGAACTTACAAACAGCAGATCTTTTACGCCGCAGTGCAGAGCTGCATTTACCACATTGGCCGTCCCATCGGCATTTACACGGTACATTTCGGCCCGGCGCTTTTTCCAGAAAGATACCGTTGCAGCGCAGTGTATTACGGTTCCGGCGCCTTCAAAAGCCTGTTCCAGCGAAAAATAATCGAGTATATCGCCCTGTACCCACTCTACCTTATCCAACAGCGAAACATCTCCGGCATAACGCATAAATACACGCTTTACGAACGAAAAATCGGATCCCGGCCGGGCTATGGCCCGTACCTTTCCATACTTTTCTACCGCCAGCTGCAATATATGTGCTCCTAAAAAACCGGTTGCTCCCGTTACTACGATCATGGGTATACGCTTAAAAATAAATCCTTCTGCAAAAAGCTATGCAAATGAATCAATTTAAAAGCATATTTGCATATAAAATTATCCCCTGCATGAAAAAACAGACATTTCTCTTCAGTCTTTTTCTCTGGTTTCTTTTCGGTTCAATGAACGCACAAAACAACTGGTACGTAAGTGCAGCTTCGGGCCTCAACCTGCGTAGTACACCCGGTACAGGCAGTCAGGCCCTGGTAAAGATTCCCCACGGAGCTAAGGTAAACCTGCTGCCTAATGGCGAACATACGTCCTACGAATCGGAAGAGGTATCGAGTTACTGGCAGAAAATAAGCTATGACGGGAAGACCGGTTATGTAGTACATGCCTATATAAGCCGTATTGCGCCGCCCAAAGCCACCGAAACCCTCGAAGAATACCTGGCGCGTACGGCCGTGAAAGCCGGGGAACTGCATTATTCGCACATCTCTGAAGCTGATGAAATCACAGAGATGTATTACACGTCGGACAAAATTTTTTACAGCAACAACATGGTACTCGAAACCCGTATTGGTTATGAATGGAGCGAGAACCGCCTTATCATTGAAGATATGACCCCGGCACAGGCCTTTATATTTGTGCGGGCCCTGCAAAAGGAATTCGGGGATGTGATTGCTGCCGGCAGTAATTATCCCAAAGCCGGTACATATACCCGGATACTGAAACAGGAAGGCTCTTCCGAAAATATCGAGGCCGAATACACGGTTACGGTCGTGATGAGCGACTGCGGCGAGAGTGCCTATCCGCAGGGTATACGTATCGAACACAGTGCCTACGGGGCATTCGGGTACCTGGAAATCCGGTACGAATACAATTATGTGCAGATTATCTGGGGCTCTGCCGTGTAATTACATAGAATTAAACTTACGGAACATTTCGTAAAGACCAGCCGTTATACCTGCCACTGCCATACCAAATGCTGCCACTGCCGACATGGTAATGGCCGAGTAATTGAACGGGGTAAAGAATTTTTTACTGTTTTCGAGCCCAAGCAATGCTTCGTCGCGTTTGGCTGCATCGGTAACGGTTTGCATAATCTGTGCCTTTACCTCGGCATTCTGTACCGAAAAATAGAACGGATCGATAAAACGGTAATACACAAACACCAGCAGCATCGTAACCAATGCGCCAACCAGTGCTGTGCGGGCTCCGGATTTAAAACCTTCTACCGGCGAAAAGGGTGCCGGCGTATAGCGGGCTACGGAATAAATGATGCCCAGCCCCAGTATGGCCAGTAGGGGTGCTACGGGGAACTGCTTCAGTATATCGTGCTGTTTATCGGTATAGAACAGAGCTATTTTCCATGCAAAATAAGCAATGGCACAAAAAAAACCCAAAACGGCCTGTTGTCTTTTCATGCCGCAAAGGTATACTTAGCCGGGCATTTTATTACATTTCCCGGTTTAAATTATTTCCTGTTTCCGTGCTGCGGCGCATATCTGCTGCCAGGGTTGCATTTCCGGCAGCTTCAAAATGTGCGGCCATGTTCCGGCGGTCCTGTTCGGGTTTGTTCTGGCTCCACTTATTGGCAAAATCGAAGCGCTGCAGGGGAATACGCAGCAGAATAATACCCTGGTATAAACCCTGAATATACGTTTCGTCGGCTTCTTTCCATTTCCCGAGCCAGGCAGGGTCGTAAAATGCTATCAGGCGGGTCATAAACTCCGGATAATGCTCCGGGCTAAGCTCTTCTGCCTGCCCGTATATATGCAGGGCTGAATAGTTCCATGTAGGTACATTTTTTTCGGAAGTATACAGAAAGGGCGATACATAGCCGTGTGCCCCGCTGAAGATGCACAGCACTTCTGCGGCAGCTATGCGGCCGGGAATGCGGGCAATGTGTGTGTACAATACCGGCTGGCCGTTCTCTTCCTGCACCAGAAAAGGACTGTGTACAGCTTCCGTATCGGCCGTAGCATTTTTATATACCATAATGCCGAACGAATTTGCCCGTATAAAATCTATAGCCTGTTGCAGCGAAGAATTGCGGTAGTATGATGGAATATACATAGCCCAAAAATACGAATAGCTGCCCTTAAACCAGGCAGCTATCCGCTCTAAAATAAATAATACCTAACGAACCACTACTTTCTGCAAAGTATTACGGCCGTCCCATGTTATCTGTATCACATATACACCGGCAGCCAGCGAGGCTACAGGTATGGTATGCATTGCGGCGGCAGCGCCTCCGCTGTATACTTTCTGCCCCACGGCATTGTACAGTTGCACCTGTATATCCCATGCCTGGTCTGTTTTTACATAAATTACATCGCTTGCGGGGTTAGGCCATACCGAAATACTCTGTACCCAGTTTTCGTCGAGCGAAACATTGGATATTACAGCAAGCGAAGTACCCGCGCAACCACTGGCATCGGTTACCACTACGGTATAACTGCCACCCTGCACGGGCGTATAGCTTTGCTGGGTAGCTCCTGAAATGGCCACTCCGTTGCGGAACCACTGGTACGATGTAAAGGAGCCGGTGCTGAGCACTCCTCCGGCCTGTGTAACCACAGGCGATGGTGCGGCCAGTACGGTTACGGTTCCGTTGCTTACATTGGTTCCTCCGGGTCCTGTTACACTTAGCGTAACATTATAGGTACCCGGTGTATTATAGGTAACTACAGGTGTATTAGACGTACTGCTGGCCGGTGATCCGCCTGAAAAAGCCCAGTTTACTGTGCTTACCGCACCGCTGGAAGTATTGTTAAAACTGAGCGGAGTACCTGCACAAACCGTGGCTGAAGGAGGCGTGAATGAAGCTACCGGAGCGGCAACTGCACCAGACGAGATAAGGATATTATCGAGGTACAGGTTGTTTCCGTAACCGGCCACTGCAACAAAACGAACGCGCAGCGAAGACGAACCGGCATAGCTGTTCAGGTTCACCGTTTCGTTGCGCCATTCGGCGGCTGAAGCGGGCACAAACTCGGTTGTTTTATCGGATACGGTAGCCAGTGCCGAACCAGATTTGCTGTATACCTGGGTCCAGGTAGTGCCGCAATCGGCAGATACTTCTACCCGCATTCCGTCGGAATAGCCGGCACTGTAGCGGGCATAGGCCACATCGAAGCTGAGTGTAACCGAAGTAGCGCCTGAGGCTGAAAAGGGTGAGGATACCAGATAATCGAGCTGCGAAGCGCCGTTGTAGTCGAAATTATCCATATAGGCCGAGGCCGAAGAATTGTAACCGGTATTGTATTTAGCCCATGTGGTGGAATTATCGGGGTTTTCTACCGTCCAGCCGGCCGGCACAAAAACACCTTCGAAACCCTGTGATACGGGCATGGATACCGTGGCAATAACGGTAAAGGCTGAGCTGAGCGAATCGTTGGCGGCATTGCCATCGGTATTGCCATTGGGCGAACTTACCCTGGCATAGAATACATGTGCGCCGGCTGTAGTGGAAAGCGAAGGCAGGCTTACCGTGGCTGTGGCACCGGTAGCAAGGCTGCCCGACCAGCTGTACAACTGGTTGGCTCCGGCATCTATGCGGTACAGTATGCTGGCCGAAGTAAGCGTATTGGTTCCGTTGTTCTTAAGCGTTACCTGCGGGGTAACGGTAGTATTGCAGGTGCTGCCTGCCGGACTTGTAACCGCAGCGATCTGGGCATCGTATGCCAGGGTTACGGCATAGGGATCGTACCCGTCGATAAAGGTAACTCCGCTGTTGCCCGGATCGAGCCAGTACTTAAGCTGATTGGTGCTGTTACTGCCCGCCGGCTGCCATGAATTGTACAGACGGCCGTAATAGTCGTATGCCGAAAGATTACTGCAGGAGGCTCCGCCACCCCACAGCTGCCCAATGATGCGTTTATTCTGATCGAACAAAGGAGAACCGGACGAACCACCTTCGGTAGTTGTATTGCGGTCCCACTCTACCTGCCAGCTCGACGCTACCTCGCTGGAACCCATAGCCTGTACGGCGGTGGAAGCGGCATCGTCGAAGGATATTTTTTTAATATCGCCCGAAGGATGGTGGATGGAAACCGTTGAGCTGGGTGCTGTATTGCTGTTGTTCCAGCCATTGAAGTAGGGATTCATCGACGAAGGTACGGTTCCGCCGGAAAGCCCCCCGGTGATCTCTACCAGGCAAAAATCGGACGGAGTGCGGCGGGAACGTAATACTGCACCGCTCAGGCTCTGAAACGTAGGCGATGACCCCGGATTGCTGCAGCCGGATGCCTCCCAGTTGAAGCGGAATACCCAGCTGGTGGGATTGCTGTAACAGTGATTGGCCGTAAGCACATAAGGCTTACCATCGTTGGCGGTGTTATTAATAAGCGAACCCGAACAGAAACCGTTACCGCCCGATACCAGCATTACGGCACCCCGCTTTTGCATGGCCCATGGCGCACCATCCGGACAGTTTACATTCATATTACAGTTACCCGAACTTCCGAAGGCTTTTTCGGCAAACTCCAGCGCTGTGCGATAACCGTGAACAACACCGCTTACCTGAACATTGCCCGGATTGGCATTATTGGCAGCAGAAATATAATACTCTACAATAATGGTGCTGCCCGGTACCAGCTCGGTACCCAGTTCGCCTTCGTAAATATGGTTCTGGTTAAAACTACCCAGGATAAAATCTTTCTCTTCGTTGTATACATACAGTTCGTTCCCTTCGGGGATGCTTGTATTACTAAAAAGCAGGTTTACCGTAAGGGCATCTTCGCAGCGTATTTTAAGCTGCCACAGCCTGGCTCCGCCGGCAAGGCCGGTCCAGCTGCCGCTGTTGCTGAGGTTGTAATTGGTAGTGTGCCTGTAACCAAAGCGCCAGGGGCCGCTGCCCGTTTTTTCGCTGAGGGCATCTTCGGCCAGTAATGCTTCCACATCCGGTTTAGGTAAAGTGTAGGCATCCACGTTCCTGAGGTCGGAAGCAAATTTAAATCCGCGCGGATTTCCCCCTTCCCCCTGGATCTGTGCATACAAACCTTCCGGTAATAAGAGCAGGCATAACAGGAATGCTTGTAGGAGTTTTTTCATGATTAACGTTCTTTCAAATTTAGGTTAATCAAACCTACTGTTTTTTTCCCGAAAAAAGGATACCTGTTTTAGATTTTTTAATTGTTTTTCCTGTCTGCTACACAAGCTGCGGTTACTGATCCAGACCCAGTTTTTCGCCAATCAGGTAGGCATTGCGCTCGGTAGCATTCCGGTTAATCATTTCGCCCAGGAAACCACTGAGAAAAAACTGGGTTCCCAGTATCATCGAAAGCAGTCCCAGGTAAAAAACAGGACGTTCTGTCATCCGGTAAACGCCCCATATAAGCTTGGCCATAGAAAGGTAAATGGCAATACCAAAACCCAGCAGAAACAGCAAGGTACCCAGTGCCCCGAAAAAGTGCATGGGTTTTTTCCCGAAGCGCGACAGAAAGCTTATCGATATAAGATCCAGGAAACCGTTTACAAAACGGCTCATACCGAATTTAGACACGCCGTATTTGCGGGCGCGGTGTTCTACCACTTTTTCGCCAATGCGGGTATAACCGGCATTTTTTGCCAGTACGGGTATATAGCGGTGCATTTCGCCAAATACTTCAATGCTCTTTACCACATCGAGCCGGTATGCCTTAAGTCCGCAGTTCATGTCGTGCAGTTTTACGCCCGACACATAGCGTGTGGTAGCATTATACAGTTTGGAGGGCAGGTTTTTGGTAAGTGCATTATCGTAACGTTTCTTCTTCCATCCCGATACCAGGTCGAATTTCTGCTCCCGGATCATTTTATACAGTTCCGGTATTTCGTCGGGGCTGTCCTGCAGGTCGGCATCCATGGTTATAACCACCTGCCCCGAAGCAGCTTCGAACCCCACATGTAATGCGGCCGATTTGCCGTAATTACGGCGGAAACGTATGCCTTTTACTGCCGGAAATTCGTTGCGTAAGGTCTGCACCACCTCCCACGATTGGTCTTTACTGCCATCATCTACCATAATAATTTCGTAGCTAAAGGCGTTCTCGTCCATAATGCGGTGTATCCAGCGCACCAGTTCGGGCAGCGATTCTTCCTCATTAAAAAGCGGTACTACTACCGATATATCAGGCTTAGTGCTCATTGTTGCTTTGCGGGTTTCTTAAAAATAAGTGCCGCTATCAGAGAAACGGGCACTGCTCCGTAAAAGTACACAGAAATTTCCGAGCTTAGTATACCCCATGCTGTATAGCCTTCGCCTTTTGCTTCTTCCATTAACTTTTGCATTTGCTGCCGGTCGGTATCCAGCAACATGCCGTGGCTTTCCATCCAGGCCATCAGGTTTTGCAGTTCGGCATGGTTTATATCGGGTATTTCCGGGGCTGCGATACGTATAAAAGCAAACACCAGCATACCTTTAAGCGCGCCCAGCAGAAAAGCCGTTGTAATTCCGTCGAAAAAAGCCCTTCCGAAAGGGTATCCGTCTTCGGCAGGTATCGCACGCGACTGCCTGCGTATACTCAGGAAAACAAGCAATACAGGTATCCAGAAGCCCGTAAGGCGCAGCATACCCAGGGGCGAAAACCCGGTGGCGTAAATAAGTACAAACCAGGCAAAAGCCAGTAATCCGCCAATACTCCCGTAATTAAATAACAATCTGTAACGTTCGGCCATGAAGATGCATTCGGTTTTGCGCAAAGGTAATTTTTTCAGACAAAAAAGCCCGAATGAGCTTTCACGCATTTTTAACAATCATTTTTAAGGCATTAACCAAATTTTAAATACTAAAAACGGGCATTACGACGTAATTTTGTAAGTGAAAAATAAAAGACACATTGTATTATGAAAAAATTTGCATCTTTCGTTTTAGCAGGATTTATTGGAGGTGCAGCTTCGTTGGGCGCATTAAAGCTATACTCCGATCACTACCGCACATCCGGTGGTATTGTAACCGAGGCGCAGGCTCCGGTACTTAAAACTTCTCTTACCGATAATGCCCTTAACCAGGGGGCCGATTTTACCAAAGCTTCCGAAAATACCATTAACTGTGTGGTGCACATACAGACGGTTTCGAAGGGGCGGCAGAGTATGAACCCCTTCCAGGATTTTCTGTTCGGAAATCCGTTCGGGCAGAGCCGGCCGCAGATCGGTTCCGGCAGCGGGGTAATTATTTCCGAAGACGGCTACGTAGTTACCAATTACCACGTAATTGAAGGGGCCGACGAAATAGAGGTTACCCTTAACGACAAACGCAACTACAAGGCTAAAGTAATCGGCACCGATCCTTCTACCGACCTGGCCCTGGTACAGATACAGGAGCGCAAGCTGCCTTTTATCACCTTTGCCAATTCCGACGATGTAAAGGTTGGCCAGTGGGTACTGGCCGTGGGCAACCCCTTTAACCTTACCTCTACGGTAACGGCCGGTATTGTAAGTGCCAAGTCGCGCAAGATTGACATTATACACAAAGACCTGGCCATTGAGTCCTTTATACAGACCGACGCGGCCGTAAATCCCGGTAACAGCGGCGGAGCCCTGGTAAATACCAATGGCGAGCTGGTAGGTATTAATTCTGCCATAGCTTCCAATACGGGTTCCTACACCGGCTATTCCTTTGCCATTCCTTCTAACCTGGTAAAAAAGATCATAAACGACCTGGCCGAATACGGTAAGGTACAGCGGGCCTTTATAGGCGTAAGCATACGCGATATCGACTCCAAGTTTGCCAAAGATAAGGGTTTTGCCGATTTAAAGGGTGTATACCTCGATAATGTTACCCAGAATGGCGCTGCATCCGAGGCCGGACTCCAGAAAGGCGACGTAATACGTAAAATCAACGACCGCAGCACCAATACCGTATCCGAGCTGCAGGAGCAGATAGCCCTGTACCGCCCCGGCGATAAGATAAACGTAACCGTTAACCGCAATGGGCGCGAGCAGGTGCTGAGTGTTACCCTTAAAAACAGTAACGGCAATCCCGAGCTTGCGGCCTCGCGTTCAGACGTAATACGTTCGTTCGGTGCCGAATTCGAAGAGCTCGGAAATGAAATGGGAAATATAAAAGGACTGAAAGTAAAATCGGTAAGTACCGGTAAATTCCGGTCCATAGGTATTAAGGAAGGTTTTATTATAACAAAAGTTAACAATGAGCCTGTGGAGACCCTTGAAATGCTTGAAAATGTAATCGCCCGTTCAGAGAGTTCGGTGTATATAGAAGGTATTTACCCCAACGGCACCCGCGCATATTATGCTTTTGGCATATAATTTGTGGGGTAAGAGAGGTGCGTAAATCCCACATTTTTTTTAGAATAAGACTTGACAAAGCATAAAACTGGGTGTATCTTTGCACCCAGTTTTACCCTCTCTTAACGCAGAATTAATTCTCATATAAACATATCATAATCTTTCAGAATGAGGCAGCTAAAAATCACCAAATCGATAACCAACAGGGAAAGCCGGTCATTAGATAAATACTTACAGGAGATAGGAAAAGAAGAGCTGATCACTGCCGAAGAGGAAGTGGAGCTGGCCCGGAGGATAAAACAGGGTGATTTGGTAGCGCTCGAAAAACTGACCAAAGCCAACCTGCGCTTTGTGGTATCGGTAGCCAAGCAGTACCAGAACCAGGGTCTGAGTCTGCCCGACCTCATTAACGAAGGTAACCTGGGTCTGATAAAAGCAGCACAGCGTTTCGACGAAACCCGCGGTTTTAAATTCATTTCGTATGCCGTATGGTGGATCCGCCAGTCGATACTGAGCGCCATTGCCGAGCACAGCCGTATTGTACGTCTGCCTCTGAACCAGGTAGGCTCCCTTAATAAACTGAACAAAGCCTTTTCCAAACTGGAGCAGGAATTCGAACGTGAACCCACCGAAGAAGAGCTGGCCCAGATGATGGATATTCCGGAAGATAAGATTAAAGACAGTATTATGATTGCCGGTCGGCATGTATCGATGGATGCACCGCTCATTTCCGGTGAAGAAAGTACGCTGTACGATGTAATGGTAAATACCGATTCGCCCCGTGCCGATGTGGATCTGCTTAAGGAAAGTCTGCAGCAGGAAATTGAACGTACACTGGATTCGCTGAGCGAACGCGAAAAAGAGATTATAAAACTCTATTTCGGTATTGGTATGAACCACGGGCTTACGATCGACGAAATAGGCGAAAAGTTCGACCTTACCCGCGAGCGTGTGCGGCAGATAAAGGAAAAGGCGCTGAAACGCCTGCGTCAGAGTTCGCGCAGCAAATTACTGCGATACTATCTCGGCTAAAATAATTTTTGATATATGAGAGGTTTGGTGTCCCCAAGCCTCTTTTTACTTTACGAAAATTCATAAACAAACCATATATAATGAGCGAAACCAAAACAGCACCTTCAGGGAAGGGCATCGAGACGTTTGAGAACGAACTGAAAACATGGCTCGATTACGAGAAAACCGCCGTAAAGTTCATTAAATACATTAGTGAGCTATACTACGACAAAGGCGTGGAGACCGTAATTTTCCGCAAACCTCTGATCGACCAGAGCGCCAGCGAGATCATTAATCACCACAGCTATGCCCGTAATGTTTCGCAAAAACCCCACCTCTCCATTTACGATTCCCTGCAGATCGCCGAAGAAATGAGCCGTCTGAACCTGGCCCCTTCGCGTATCGACATTGGAAAACTGCTGGTAGAATGGGACAACGAAAAAGACAGTTACGCCACACTGAGCGATTTTGTAGGCGATAAACTGAAAGACCTTACCGATGTAAAAAATCATGGTACCGCCCCTAAAGATGTGGTACTTTATGGTTTTGGCCGTATCGGACGACTGCTGGCCCGCGAGCTGGTGGCACAGGCCGGCATCGGAAAACAGCTGCGCCTGCGTGCCATAGTAGTACGCGGCTACAAAGAAAACGACATATACAAGCGCGCCGACCTGCTGCGCAACGACTCTATACACGGCCACTTTGCCGGTACCATTACCGAAGATCCGGCCAATAATGCCCTTATTATAAACGGACATACCGTATATCTTATCAATGCCGACAAGCCTTCCGATATCGACTATACAACCTATGGCATCAATAATGCCCTTATTATCGATAATACCGGTGTATGGCGCGACCGCGAGGGACTGAGCGAGCATCTGAAATCGAAAGGTGCCGACAAGGTATTGCTTACCGCTCCCGGTAAAGGCGAAATGCCCAATATCGTATACGGTGTAAACCAGGGCGAATTCGATGTAGACAACGAAAAAATATGGAGTGCAGCTTCCTGCACCACCAATGCCATTGTACCCGTAATTAAGGTTGTAGAAGAAAAATTAGGCATCGAAAGCGGACATATCGAAACCGTACATGCCTATACCAACGACCAGAACCTGCTCGACAACTACCACAAAGGCTCGCGCCGAGGACGTTCCGCTGCGCTGAACATGGTAATTACCGAAACCGGTGCTGCCAAAGCCGTATTTAAGGTATTTCCCAAACTGAAAGGCCGCCTTACCGGTAATGCCGTACGCGTTCCTACTCCCGACGGATCGCTGGCCATCCTGATTCTGCGCCTCAAAAACAAAACAGATAAAGATACCATTAACAATATGATGCGCGAAGAGGCCCTGTTCGGCGAACTGGTAGAACAGATCGAATATGCCTACAGCAAAGAGCTGGTAAGCAGCGACATTGTTGGTAACTCCTGCGCCGTGGTATTCGACAGCCAGGCCACCATCATCAGCGAAGACGGGCTTACCGCCACGCTGTACGCCTGGTACGACAACGAGTACGGCTATACCCGCCAGGTAGTACGCCTGGCCAAACACCTGGCCAAAGTGCGCCGCGCCACCTATTATTAAACAGCTATTATTTTCAGATACAGCCGCAGAAGTTATTCTGCGGTTTTTTTGTGCCGGTAAAAACGTCTAACAGAATAAAACAATCTGGTATTTTATTCCTATCTTTATAGAACCATCGTTTTAAACCCGGATTTTATGTCCATTCATTCTAAAAACACCCCGCTTTCCAGCAGATCCAATGCAGCAGCACTTTCTGCACAGCAGCATCTTCAGGAGTCAACAGCTGTACCTCCATTCAGAGATATGCGTCCTGAGCATGAAACCATGCAAAAATTAAGCGTAATTGCAGCTAATAGTCCACAGATAACACAACTTGCCCGAATGCAGTCCGTAATGCGCCAAAGATCTATGGAACCTGAAATGAACGGTAATCATACGGCACCGGTCCAGAGGCAGGTGATCGAAAGCCCCGGATACAAACTTCAAAACAAAGATCCGGAAGATGGCTGGGAGCCTTCGCTTATAAAAAAGATAGTGAACGGATGGGCGAACCTGGATGCCGCAACCGGTGTTGTACAGAAAGAGGTAGATAAAAAAATACACACCGGTCGTATCCCGAAAACAAACCACTGGGCCAGTTATGTAAAAAACCCCACTGCCGCTTCCTACGGGTATCTTATTGAAGAAGGTCTTAATGATCATGCTGCGTCCATGGGCTGGGCCCTTCAGGTGAAACTGGAAGGAGCAAGACCCGATTTCGGACGGAAACTCGGGGGCAAATGGATCATGGCCGACCTCACAACCACGGCACAATCGCAAGGAGCCGGGATGCATATACAGGAAAAGCTGGAGAAATCCAACCTGCAGGGTTCTGATTTTGTAGCTGCAGCAGATATTACCTACGACCGACCGGGAGTTAAGAGTATACCTATTATACCTGCCAGGCAGCAGGCCATTGCCATACACGACAATATATACAAAGACCGGGATGACGATGATTATGATCCCATGCAGTCTTATCTGCAAAAACATTTATCACTCCTGCCCCATCCTACCGATCCGGATCCTGACACCTGGCAGGCCTGGATCGATCATTACGAAGAGGTTAAGAACAGCTTTCAGGGAGCTGAAGACGACTACTCAGAATCGGAACTGAGCGACGATTACTAATAAGCCGTTTTAACTTATTTAGCCCGGTTCACCAGCCATACACCCAGGATAATGATGCCCATACCAAGGAAGTAATGCACCGTAATGTCTTCGCCGAACACAAAACCCCAGGCCATGGCAAACACCGGAATGATGTACGTTACCGATGCGGCAAACAGTACACTGGTGTATTTTATAAGGTAATTGAACACCAGTACGGCCAGGCTGGTACCTACCACGCCAAGCAGTGCGCTGTAGAAAAAAGCAGTTGCGTGTACATTGTCCTGCAGGGCCGCCGAGGGGAGCTGCATTACAAACATAAGCGGCATTACCACAGGGGCTACAAACGAAAGAGCACCACCCGTTACTACCATGGGTTTAAGCTCGTACAGCCGGGTTTTAATAATATTGGTAGAAAATCCATAGCAAACCGAACCCAGCAAAGGGAGCAGGGCATAATACAGGTTGCTGCTGTTGCCGCTGCCACTGCCGGTAGCTACCAGGTACACTGTTCCCGCCAGCCCTATAAGTATCCCGCCTATGGCCGCCTTTTTAAAATGCAGCCCGAAGAGAGTACTGCCAATAATGAGCGTAAAAATAGGTGCCGTACTGTTAATAATACCGCCCAGCGAACTATTGATCCTGCTGAGGCCTATGGCAAACAGGAACGAAGGTAATCCATTGCCCAACCAGCCGGCCAGTGCCAGCCACAGGTACTTTTTACGCGGTATCTTCCGCAAATCGTTCCACAGAAAAGGCAACAGAAATAAAAAACTGAAACTAAGGCGTATAACCGCTACTTCGAAGCCGTTAAATGCTTTAAGTCCCTGTTTCATAAGCATAAACGAACTGCCCCAGGTAATACCAAGAGCCAGCAAAACCAGCAGCTGCCACATGCGGTTCTCCAACGAGAAAAAACCGTTTTTTTCTTTCATTACCTCTAAAAAGGTTTGCAAAGAAAATAAATGATGCCGTATTTTGTTTATACCATATGCATACAGTTATTAAAAATATAATTCTGCTGCTGCTTATCGCAGGCGGAACCCGTGGCATACAGGCACAAACCTACCGTATTGCCCTGCTTAAATACAATGGCGGGGGCGACTGGTACGCCAATCCCAGTGCCTTACCCAACCTTATTAAGTTCTGCAATAACCAGCTCAAAACCTCCATACACCCCGAGCCGGATGTGGTAGAGGCTTCCAGTCCCGATATCTTCAACTATCCATTTGTACATATGACCGGGCACGGTAATGTGGTATTTACACAGGCCGATCTTAAAAACCTGAGGTTATACCTGCTTTCCGGCGGTTTTTTACATATCGACGACAACTACGGTATGGATAAATTCATCCGCCCCGAACTAAAACGGCTGTTTCCTGAGCTGGAACTTACCGAGCTGCCTGTTTCTCACCCTATCTATCACCAGAAGTTCGATTTCAGGAACGGACTTCCCAAGATACACGAGCACGACAATAAACCTCCCAAAGGATTCGGACTAACCTACCAGGGCCGCCTGGTTGTATTCTACACCCACGAAACCGACCTGGGCGACGGCTGGGAAGACCCCGATGTACATAACGACAGCGAAGAAAAACGCAGACAGGCCCTGCAGATGGGAGCCAATATCATACAATACGTACTGAACGGAGCTATGTAAAAAAAGGCGACAGCTTTTCGCCTATGATCTCTGATGCTGCAACCGGTTTACGGTTGGCCAGGTTAAAAAAGATTAGCGTTGAATTTCCCGTATTCAGTAATGTGCCCTGCTGGTTATGTATCTCATACTCAAAATATAATTTTACACTGTCAGGATATTTGGGCAGCATGGTACGTATACTGAGCACATCGTCGTAAAAGGCCGGTTTATGATAATTGCAGTGTAATTCCAGCACCGGCATAATAATTCCGCTTTCCTCCAGCTCCTTGTACACTAAGCCCACCGATCGGAATGCTTCTACCCTGCCGGTTTCGTAATATTCGGCATAATGTCCGTAATAGAGGTATCCCATTTTATCCGTTTCGCCGTAAGTGACCCTGCGTTGTGTCGTAAATTCAAACATTGTACTATATTTTTACAAAACGCAGCAAATATCGCTGTTCATCTCCGGAAAAACGCACAAAATAAATACCCGGCTGTAAATGACGTATATCCAGCACTACGGTACCTTCGGCCTGCAGGCGTTGAGAGCTGAGTGTACTTCCCGTGGCGTTGAACATATCGAACGTATAACTTCCGCTCTCAGGAAGCTCGAACTGCAGTTCTTCCAGCGCAGGATTGGGCCAGGCCTTTACAAACAGGGATGCCGGCTCAGGCTCCCCTTCGGATAGATAAAGATTATTTTCGTTGAACACGGACAGCCCGCGGAATGTGGCAATCCACAGGTTACTGCTGTCGTCCATTACACTCTGGTATACCCGGTTAGAGGCAAGTCCCGACGAAAATTCGCGGAATACACGAAACAGCGTATCGTTGTATATAAACAGGCCTCCGTCGTCGTCGTTATTCGAAGCGATCCATTTAGTAGTTCCGTTTACATATATATGACGGATGTTGCGCATTACAAAGCCTGAGGCAGCCGTACTGTCGAATATACTTACCTGGCTGCCGTTGTAGCGGTTGAGGCAGCTGTCGCTCACCTGCTGCCCGATACCCAGCCATACGGTGGTATCGTTTTCTACCGTTATGGCGCTTACATTGTCGTAAGGCAGGTTTGTATTAAGCGTATAGATACGGCTCCAGGTGTTTCCCGAAAGCCTGAAAACGCCGTCGTTGGCCGTTCCGAAATATTTACGGTTCTGTCCGTCGATCGCGGCCGAAAGTGCCACATCGATGGGTAAACCCAGGTTAATGCTGTTATAATTGGTCCAGTTGCTGCCATCGTAACGAAAAATGCCTCCCCCTTCGGTACTTACCCATATGGTAGTGCCTTCGAATACAAAATCGGTTACACAATAAGCTCCCAGGGGCGAATTACCCGAATTAAATACAGTAAAGCTGCCGCCTCCGTTATGGCGGGCCAGAGAGCCATTGAGCGTACCCAGCCATACATTGCCTGCTGCATCTGTTTTAATGCGTTGTATGTGGTTGTCGGGCAGGTTCGAATTGGCCGTGGTATACACATCCCACTGCAACAGCTCGCGAAAAGATGCCAGCCCCTTGCTGGTACCGGCCCACACCACATTTTCTGCATCTACGGTTACCGTGGTAACCATCGACGAAGGTAAGGGCGAGTTGGTACTGTCGTACGTTCCCCAGCCGGCAAACTGGGCCGATAGCGGCAAAGAAGCACACATCAGCAGGAACAGTATAGAGGCAAAGCGTTTCATTTACAGTTCAAAATTGAATAAAAAACCCGGTATTTGCAAGCTTAGTCTCTGTACCATATACACATACCCTGCTCTGCCAGAACATATACCGGTATACCGGCCTGCTGCGCCTCCCGCTTCCAGGCCTCGCTGCTGCGCTTACTGCATATGCCGTGCAACACAATAAGTAAAGGTTTGTACGCTGCACTACGGATACAGCTGCCGGGATTTTCGCCGGTGCAGATATGCCATACTTCGGAACGAGGTACCGGTAAAGAGGTTTTTTCCATAAAATACATACGTATATTCCCCGGTTTCCATACCGCTGCAGGTAATAAAATAATTTTATTTTCCGGAATCTGTCGTATTCTGTGCAACGGCACTACCGAAAAGCCATATGCCGACTCGCTGAGTCCGCTGCGATACAGCACAAAACTGCTGCGTCCTGCCACATACTCGACATACGCAGCATTACGGAGCGCATACATAACAAGCATATGCTGCCGGCTTACCTGCTGCCGGCTTATACCGGCCAGCAATATAAGTATACACAGCAGAGCTCCCGAAACATACAGATACCTTAAGCGCCGGTTCTGTGCAAATACGCACAGCATAAACAGCAGCAGGTAACACAACAGGCACTGCGGAAGACCAAAAGCAATATGCTGTGTATACGAATACGGCAGCTTCCCGAAAAAATAAGCCGATTCTATCATAAGCCGCGTGCTTAGTTCAGCTAACAGCCCCACACTTTCCGACAGCCAGGGCACATCTGCCAGTAAAGTATAGGCAAGCCCTGTAAACAGAGCCACACTGCTCAGCGGTACGGCAATCATATTATTCAGCAGAAACCAGTTAGGAAAAGTACCAAACACATGCAGGGTATAAAACAGTGTGGCCAGCTGCGCCGCTATGGTTACAATAAGCAGGTCGGCAAGGCTGCGCGGGAACGGATGCAAAGCTGCCGTATAGCGTTGCCAGCGGGGTACAAAATACATAATCCCCCCTACGGCCAGGTACGACAACCAGAAGCCCGCATCGAACAGGTACGAAGGCGATAACAGCAGTATACAGAAAGCCGATACAAACAGTATGTTCCAGCTGTTGTGCCCCTTATTGCGGTAAGCAGCCCACATCAGGAAACTGAACATAACCACCGAACGCAGTATCGACGGCGAAAAATCAGTAACGGCGGCATATACCCACAGGGCGGCCAGTACCAGGAACATACGCAGCAGTTTCTTCCATTTTCTGCCATCCAGAAAAAACAGCAGCTTCGAAAGTATCCACCATATAATACTTACATGCAGTCCCGAAACGGCCAGTACATGCGTTATGCCGCTCCGCTGGAAAGCGCTGCGGGTAGTGGCATCTATATCGTCTTCGTATCCGAATACCAGGGCCGCGGCTACATCGGCTTCCTCGGCATCGTTAAAGGCTTTGCGCAATCTTTTTACCAGGAAGTGCCGCAGTATTGAAGAAAAAGACGGAGCACTCCCGATATGTTTACAGGCTTCGGGTTTTATAAAGCCGGTATACCATATGCCCCTGCGCCCGTAATACCTGCGCAGATCGAACTCGTAACGGTTGGCAGGCGGACGAAACAGTGCCGGACTGAAATAAGCCTGCAACAGGTCGCCGTCGTTTAAGACCGGGTACTGTCCCGAACCCGAACGGATATAGAAATACCCCTGCGCCGGGTAAAATGCCGGATCGTTGTACGCATACACAGCCGCATGGATGCGCATACCGCTGCTTTTATGCTGCGGCATGGAAAGCAACTTAAGCAGGTAAGGCTGTGGCTGTTCTGAAACCTTTAGCTGCCCCTGCGGTTGTATAAAAAAGAGGGAGGCATATATAAACCCGGCACTGAAAAAAAAGAGCAGCCATATACTGCCCCATACCAGCTCTCTAAACCGCCAAAGATAACGTTGCAGGCATACCAGCACAAAAAGCGATGCACAAAGCAGAACCCAGTACACGAGCTTTGCATGCGGAAACAGATCGCAGCAGCGTATGCCCAGGCCAAAAGCAAGAAGCGGCCTTAAAAAAGGGATATGACTGAGGTAAGAAAACACGGCTGGCAAACATTTATCCAAAGATGAGAAAAGCTGTAAATGCCTGCAATAGGATAATTTTTAGTGTAGCAGACATTTTTCCAGTACAGGTCTGAGCGGGTGATCTGTACGGTTAAAGTATATACTCAGTACCGGCGTTTTAAGGGAGTCCTGTGCGCTAAAATAAGGTCCTTTATAAAAATATACCGGCTGGCTGGTTATGGCCAGATCGGGTTCTTTTGCCGCTTTGTTGGGTGCTCCGTCGCAAAGAATAAAATTCTGACGGCTGAAGTAGACAATAAAGTTCTTATCGGCCAGCAGGGTATACTGTGCAGGCAGTGCTTCCGAAACACATTGCAGCTGTGTATGGCGGGCCTGCTGTTCCGCCCCGGGCTTTGCAAAAGCGCTGCGTATAAAAAACCAGGGATTATACGTAGGATAAAAAGACGGCAGGTAAAGCACAAAGGCACTCAGCAGCAATGTAGCGGCAAGGGCCGGTATCCAGCGTTTGGAATACCGGGTGGAACGACGCTGAAACTGCATCAGAAACAGCACAAATACCAGCACCAGGGCCCAGGCATATACCAGGCGCGAAGCCCATAGCAGGGAAAAGAACGCATCGGGATAATAGTAAAAACCACCGGCAAACCCGGTTGCGGTTACAGGTACAATATGTACAAGGGCAAGCCAGTCCAGGGACAGATCGCAGTACATAAAGCGGAAGAAAAGCGGCATGGCCAGCACCAGAGCTGTAAAATAGAAAGCAAGCGTATACAGGTAGCTGCGCGCAGCAGCCGCATCTGTACAAAACATTTCCCAACGCTGCAGCAGGCCCAGTATCCTGGGCTGTTCGGCCCTGGAAAGTATATACATCGAAAGGGCAAATATGCCCAGGGAAGCCACATAGAACAAAGCCGTACGGATAAGGGTTGTATGCAGCGGCAACAACCCTGCCCGGTAAAGGAACCAGGTATAGATACCCAGTACCGCTGCCGCCTGAAAAGCGCCATCTTCGCGTACCAGTACAATACATGCAAGCAAAACGGCGGCGGCTATTTTCTGCCGGCGGAACAGGGCGGCCCCTGCCCATACACTCAGCGGCAGCATAAGCAGTTCCATATGCCAGCCATACACAGGATCGTCGAACAGGTAAAAGCCCAGTGGGCCGCAAAACAGCAGGGTAAGCAGCAGCGACACCTGCAGCTTACGGGGACTATCGACTGCTGCAATCCAGCTGCAGGCTGCACCCAGGTATAACAGCGCATGTGCCAGTACCAGGCCAAATACGCCAAAAAGCTGTGTAAAAGGAGCCAGCAGAGGTAAAATGTAATACGTGTGCATTTGCATCAGGTTGCCATACGTATTTTCGGTGTAAAGCGGTTTATCGATCAGCCAGTCGTTCGCGGCCTGATACAGCAGGAATATATCCGACTGGTAATAGCCTGCATACAAAAGCCGGTACTTCACAAAACACAGCAGACTCATTCCCAGCAGGGGAATAAGGCCATACAGTATACCCGGAACCACATACCGTTTTTTGTGCATCGTCCGTAAATATACTATCTGCCCTTTGTATTACAAGTATCTAGCGCAGCTTGGCGGCCAGAAAAGATGCGGTATGGTTACTTCCGGTTATGCTGAGCATATCTTCGGGAGTACCTTCAAAAAGCAGCTCTCCCCCGTCCTTCCCACCATCGGGACCCAGATCTATAATCCAGTCGGCACATTTTACCACATCCAGGTTATGTTCTATTACCATAATGCTGTGTCCGTTCCCGATAAGCGCATCAAAGGCTTTAAGCAGGTTGTGTATATCGTGGAAATGCAGTCCTGTGGTAGGTTCGTCGAAAATAAAGAGCGTATTGCCTGCCGTGCTGCCCTTGCTGAGAAAGTAAGCCAGTTTTACGCGCTGGGCTTCACCTCCCGAAAGTGTAGACGAAGACTGTCCCAGTTTAATATAACCCAGGCCTACATCCTGCAGGGGACGTAACTTTTCGGCAATTTTACGGCCGTTCTTTTCATCGGCGGCAAAAAAGTCCATAGCCTCATCGATGGTCATATCCAATATATCGGAGATACTTTTTTCGCGGTAAGTAATTTCCAGTATCTCTTCTTTAAAGCGTTTTCCTTTACAGTTTTCGCAGGGCAGGGTTACATCGGCCATAAACTGCATTTCTACGGTAATAATGCCTTCGCCCTCGCATACGTCGCAGCGGCCTCCGGCCACATTAAAAGAAAATGCCGCAGGCTTAAGTCCGTTGTGTTTGGCAGCCGGCTGTGAGGCATACAGATTGCGTATTTCGTCGTAAGCCTTAAGATAAGTTACCGGGTTGCTGCGCGAAGATTTACCGATGGGATTCTGATCGATCAGTTCTACGGCCTGCACACTTTTCAAATGTCCGTCCAGCGATTCGTATGCGCCTCCTTTTTCGGAAAAACCTCCCAGGTGCTTAAGCAATGCCGGGTAAAACACCTGCTTTACCAGTGTGGTTTTTCCCGAGCCGCTTACCCCGGTAACGGCCACCATGCAATTCAGCGGGAACTGCACATTTATTCTTTTCAGGTTATTTTCGCGGGCACCTTTCAGTTCTATATAATTTTTCCACTTGCGGCGAGTAAGCGGCACAGGTATTTCCAGTGCTCCGCTCAGGTAGCGGCCTGTATAGCTTTCGGCACAGGCGGTTATATCCTTCAGCAGTCCGCTGAACACCACTTCGCCGCCCAGGCGACCAGCCAGGGGACCAATGTCGATAATATGATCGGCGGCCTGCATCACATCTTCGTCGTGTTCCACAATAACCACGGTATTGCCCAGATCGCGCAGGTTCTTTACCACGCGTACCAGGCGTTCGGTATCGCGGCTGTGCAGCCCTATACTGGGTTCGTCCAGGATATACATACTGCCTACCAGGGCACTACCCAGAGAGGTTGCCAGGTGTATACGCTGACTTTCGCCACCGCTGAGCGTATTACTGCGGCGGTTAAGGGTAAGATAGCCCAAACCTACATCGCACAGGTACTGCAGGCGGTTTATAATCTCCAGCAGCAGCCTGCGGGCTATTTCCTGTTCCGTTTCGCTCAGTTCCACGGTTTTAAAAAAGGTCAGGGCATCTTCTACCTGCATCAGTACAATTTCCGATACCGAACGGCCGGCCACTTTTACATAATTCGCATCCTTGCGCAGGCGCGTACCCTTACAGTCGGGGCATATAGTGCGGCCCCTGTAGCGCGAAAGCAATACCCGGTACTGTATTTTAAAGGTTTGTTCTTCCACGAAACGGAAAAAATCGTCGATGCCCTTCAGGGTATCATCCCCTTTCCAGAGCAACTGCTGTTCGGCCTCGCTCAGTTCGTGATAAGAGCGGTGCACAGGAAAACCTTTTTTACCGGCTTTAAGTACAAAATCGTCCTTCCATTCGCTCAGTTTATCACCTTTCCAGCAGGCCACAGCTCCTTCGTACACCGAAAGATTTTTATCCGGTATTACCAGGTCTTCGTCGATGCCCAGCACCCAGCCAAAGCCCTCACAGGTTTTGCAGGCTCCGTAAGGATTATTAAACGAGAACAGGTTCAGGGTTGGCAGTTCAAACTCCATTCCGTCCAGTTCGAAGCGGTTACTAAAGCTGTGCCGTTCCGGAGTTTTATCGTTGTAAACATATACATAACAGGTGCCGGCTCCTTCGTAAAATGCGGCATCCACGCCATCGGCGGCACGCCCCCTGAACTCGTCCTCCTGCGATGTGGTATACCGGTCGATAAGCAGATCGAATGCCGAAACACCTGTTTTTTTAAAGGCTTTTGCATCCAGCTCGTCCATGCGGAGTATAGCACCATCCTTAAGCAGACGTGTATAGCCCTGCTGTTGCAGTATCTCCAATTGTTTTTCGGGGCTTCGGTCGGCCTTAAGCACCATAGGGCAGGCAATGGCCACGCGGGTTCCGTCGGGCAGCGACTGCAGAAAACGCAGCACATCGTCGGTAGTGTGCTTCTGCACCACATTACCGCTGAGCGGCGATACGGTTTTACCAATGCGGGCATACAGCAGTTTAAGATAGTCGTAAATTTCGGTAGTTATACCAACCGTACTTCGCGGATTTCGGATATTTACCTTTTGCTCTATGGCAATGGCCGGGGCTATACCCTGTATCCAGTCCACATCCGGTTTATCCAGTTTGCCCAGGAACTGCCGGGCATAAGCGCTCAGACTTTCCACATAGCGGCGTTGCCCTTCGGCATACAGTGTTTCGAATGCCAGCGACGATTTGCCCGAACCCGACAAGCCGGTAATGACCGTAAGCTTATTTTTAGGAATGGCCACGTCTATATTACGCAGGTTATGCACACGGGCCCCCTTTATAAGTATATACTCCTTCGGATCGAATGCTTCTATGGATTGTTCTTTCATCAGCTTCAAAAAAAAACACAAATTACCGCAAAATGTTGCGGCACAAAAGTACTATAAAAGGATCAATAGTAAGCTTACTGAAACAAAGCCTTAATATGTACAAAGGGATACTCCTTTGCTTCCTTTTCCTGGCAACCCTGTTTCTTTTTTTCTTCTTTTATAAGGCTTACCCTGTTTTCGTGACTGGGGTGTGTGCTTATAAATTCGGGCACTTCCTGTTCGCCATCGTCGTCGGATAATTTTTTAAAGTAGGAGGCACTGCCCGCAGCATCGAAGCGGGTATTACACAGGTATTCCACACTTTTACGGTCGGCTTCTTTTTCGTTATCGCGGCTGTATTCCAGGCTAAGCATCGAGCCTACCAGGCGCGATACCATTTCGTAATCTTTTCCCAGCACAATCGACAGCAGTATACCTATACCATATTCCTTGGTAAGGGCAGCCGTACTGTGGCGGCGGTCGGCATGGGCAATTTCGTGCGCCAGCACCCCGGCCAGTTCGTCCTCACTTTTCATCCCCTGCACCAGGCCTGTATATATAAAAATATAACCTCCCGGCAGGCAAAAAGCATTTTCGATATTGTTATCCTTAACGATATAAATTTCCCAGTCGAAGGCATCTTTATGCTCTACCTGTCCCGAGCGCATAATCTCGTTCTTAAGACTGTCCAGGTAACGATAGGCATCTGCATGCTTTTCTCTCGACCATATTTTATACTCCACCTTATTTCCCAGTATCTCGTCGCGCATCTGCCTTCCCAGGCTTATATCGTCTTCTAACGAAAAAAGGTTTATAGAAGACGACTGGCTGCCACAACCGGCACAAAACAGGCAAAACAGGATACTAAACCATAAGAGTGTGCTTTTTTTCATACCCCGTAAAAATATTCAAAAAAAACAGATACAGCTACCCCGGCAGAAGCTGTTCGTAAAACAATTTGTAATGCAGCGGAATAAAACCAGCTCCCTTTTACTCAATTTTTACCCCGGAAAATAAATATTACACCTGTAAGTGTATTTATTTTAGTAAATTACAGAGTCCGACTGCTGTTTTCCCAGTAGCCGGGCACCCTTCTGTTACACCGTATTTAGTTAAATCCGTTTTACCCATCGTATGCCCTCTTTAACGGTTGTAAATACATGCATTACCCGTGGTGGTATGCGGCATTCCGGCAGGAGCCGCAGTACGGCCGCATATGCCTACCGCAAACGGATACCTCCGTAAAATGCGGCAGAACAAACCCATTACTTTCACCAGCAATTATTTACTAAAACAAACTAAAACTTATGAAACGGACTCACAACATGCAGCAGCGCGTTGTACGCAGTTTGCTGTTATTCTTTTCACTGTGCCTGCTGAGCGGTATAGAACTGGCGGCCCAGCAAAATAATATATGGACTATGCCCCAGTGGTACTACCGGCATACCTCCAATTCCTATGCAGCCCTGCCCGCCTCGGTAGATTACCCCGGCACGGCGGCCACCAATACACACAATGCCATGCAGGATGCCAACGGCAACCTGTTGTTTTTTATTGTAGACGATATTATTTACGATAAAGACGGCTATATGATCGATTATATGTACTACAACAGTATATCGGTAAAAGGTACGGCCGAAATTGCCATTGTACCCGACCCCGGCAACTGCCAGCGTTACTACATTATAGCTGCCGGAAGGCAAAACTATGCCGTAGGCTTTTCGAACAAACTGCCCTATTATGCCGTGCTCGACCTTTCGCAGCCCAGTATGTACTACAGCGGACGTTTCGGGGCGCTTACCTACAACGGTTTCGGCAATACCACTTCCATTGCCGCGCTTACACCCGGTTTTGTGGTAGAAGCCAGCAAGCAGGGTGGTGTATTTATAGCAGCCTCAAAGCTGCGGAGCGATAATACCCGCCTGGTATTTATATCGAACGGTTACGGCATTTACCGCTACAAGATCAACAGCAGCGGTTTTAGCTACGACAACTATTATCTGCCCTACGGGCCCTGCAGTTTTAACCAGATATCCGTACGCGGCGAAATGGAACTGATAGAGTTACCTGGCGGTTACCGCATTGCAGCTCCTTTCGATTACGAGTATTTTTCTTACCCCACTATTACCGCCGGCCAGGCCATTTATACGGCCGACCTCGACAACAGCGGTACGCTTATCCCCGGCACCAACCAGTACTTCGTATTCAATTACACCAATACCGATGTACAGCGGCCTTACCACCACGGACTGGAATTTTCTCCGTCGGGCAATATCCTGTACATTACCCACAATGTATCGAGCCTGCACCCCAACCCGGTACAGTACTTCGATTTCGGCAATCCCGGCCTGGGCATACAAACGCTGGCCATACCGCTGGCTTCCGACTACCAGTTTTCGCAGATCGAGATCGGGCGTAACGGCAAGCTATACATGGCCGTAAACAACCGCTTCGGTGTACTCAGCAATCCCGACGTACCCAATGTGGCCAACTTTACCACACAAAACTACCCGGTTGGTGTAAGCTACAGCTTTAATTACGAAGGCGTATCCACTCCCGACTACAACCTGAAGTCGTACATTATGCCCGACCAGATAGACGGGATGGACTACAGCGCATCTTTCTTTGCCAACCCGGTATGCTGCATGCTTAACACCAAATACAATATAGACAGTTACACAGCCACTGCCAGCGGCACCTGGCTGCCCGGCAGCTCATCCAATCCTTTTGGCTCCACTACCGGTATTGTTACTGTAAAAGAAGAGCTTATTATTCCGGCCGGTGTTTCCGTTACCATACAAAACATGCAGTTCCGTTTTGCCCCGGGCGCCAAGGTAACCGTACAAAGAGGTACCGGCAGCACACCCGGCGGCCGGCTTACCATAAACAACACGGTATTTACCACCGATATGCGCTGCGACCCACAGGCCATGTGGCTGGGTGTACAGGTACACGGTTACAGCAATCAGAACCAGACACCCATGAGTACCAGTCAGCAGGGCTGGTTTACCATGCAGAACAACTCCGTAATAGAGCATGCCCACAAAGGTGCGGTTGCCGTTAAAATAAACTCCTCGGCCACCTATCCTTACCTGTACAGCAGCTACGACCTTTCGTACACCGGCGGGGTAATACGTGCGGCCAACTCTGTTTTCCGCAATAACCGTATGGATGTGGAGTTCCGCAACTACATAGCGCCCAGCGGTGCCAATAACCAGAGCTACATTACCGACTGCCAGCTTATTACAAACGGGCCACTCAACAACAGTGCCTATCCTCCGCAGTACCACGTAGCCATGTACTCTACACAGGGCATCAGCATTTCGGGGAACGATATACGCAACAATACGCCTTCTATTTACAGCTATTCGCAGCGAGGCTATGGTATTTACAGCAACAATGCCCAGTTTTTCGCCAATGCCCGCTGTGCCAGCCTGTACCTTCCCTGCAGTGCCTACGACCCCAACGTGTTCCAGGATCTGTACTACGGTATTTATGCCTATTCTTCTACCGGGGCTCATTCGTTCAGTGCCAGCCGTAACCGTTTTATAAACAATATATACGGTATATACTGCTATGGCCCCGACCTTGCGAGCATACTGCTGAACACCTTCGAGGTATTCCGTTCGTCTGCGCCCAACCCTACCATACAGACCTACGGTGTATACCTGAACGGCAGTACCGGTTACCGTGTGGAAGAGAATACCTTTACCGAGTACGCCGACCCGGTAGCGCCACCCAATGGCAATACCTACGGCGTAATTGTAAACAACTCCGGCAATCTGCATAACCAGATATACAAAAACACCTTCAGCAATATACGTGTGGGAGCGCAGGCCCAGGGTACCAACGGCGAAAACTACGCCTACGGCGATCCCAATGCCTCTAACCAGGGCTTGCAGTTCCGCTGTAATACCTTTACCGGCAACCTGTACCAGGCCGACATTACCGTTACCTCGGGCCGTATCGATTACCAACAGGGTTACTGCCTGCCTTCGTCGAACCCGCTGGCCGTACGTTCGCCGGCAGGAAACCGTTTCAGTCATTCGCTCAATACACCGCATAACGATATTTCGGCCAATGCATCTGTATTATCGTTTAACTATGCCCACCATGCCGATGTGGTAACCACCCCGCTGTATTACAACAGTGCCGTGGTTACAGCCAGCCAGTGTGCCAGTATTATAGACCCGGTATACTACAGCGCGGCGGCATGTCCTTCGCTTATTAACGATGGCATTATTATTATCCGCGACCGTTCGCTGACCAAGGAAACCGATTCGGTACGTGCTACCCTGGACCGGCTGCGCCAGCGTGTAAACGGAGGCGATACGCAGGGACTGCTGCAGCAGATTGCGTCCGATGGCGGAAGCACACAAAGTTTAAACCGTCTGAAAGCAGCCTCACCCTTCCTTTCGGATGAGGTGCTTATTGCCTATATCCGTTCCGGCGCTCCGAAGGAGCATATACGCGACGTGATACTGGCCAATTCGCCCGTTTCGGATGCTGTAAACGATGTGCTGAACGAGTATACATTCCCCGCCCGCATGCGTGCCGCCATTACAGAGGCGCAGACCGGCACGTCGGCTATGAGCACCCTGCAGTACGAGATAAACAGCACTGCCAATGAGCTCGACCGCCTGGTAGATGAGCAGCTGCGCATGGCACTGAACAATCCTGAAGGTATACGCCTTGCCGAAGCCGCTGCCATACTGGAAGCCGAAGATAAACCAGCCCGCCGCGAACAGCTGTACAGTGTTTATGTGCTTATGAACGAGACCCAGAAAGCCGAAAAGCTGAAAAAAGAACTGCTGGCTGCCGGCTCGGAGCATATTGTAACCCTGAACAGCGCCACGGCACTGTTATACATGGGCGACACAGAATCGGCCGAAGCTATTGCGCTTACACTAAACGAAGAAAAGAGCGGCATTACAGCAGGGAACTTCCTGCTGATGATGCGCGACAGTCTTATACCCGGTGTAATAGAACTGCTGGAACCTGCCGACCGCAAAACGGTACCTGCCAACGGCTCTGCCGCAGCAGCGCAGCAGCATACACAACTGCGCATCTTCCCCAACCCATCCGACGGCAGCAGCATAAGCCTGGAACTGGATGAGGCGACCGAAGGCACAAATATGCTTGTACACATTTATTCCGCTACCGGACAGCAGGTACAGAGCCTGCGCTTTGCTCCCGGCAGCAGTCTGCTGCGTTTTACAGCCGACGAGCTGGCAGCGGGTGTGTATATCGTAAAACTGCTTTCCGGCAATGAACTTATATCGGTTCAGAAACTGGTTATAAAACGCTAAACACCGCGCATGTTTAACAAAAAATCCCTGTACAAAATGTGCAGGGATTTTTTTATTTATACGTGTAAATGCTCAGGGTTGTTTTACCATCTGCTTCTTCATCTGCAGCAGATGTTGTTTTTCCAGTGCCGGCTGCGGAATGCCCCCCGAACGAAAATCGCCGAAGAGTATATTTTCGTCGGGATCGTACTCCGTACCAAAGTTACAGTACATGAGTATGCGGCTGCTGCCGTTAAAAACATACCATTTCTGCAGATCGGCCGAATCGGGACTGAGCTGTGTAAGCTTATCATTCTTAAGATCGTACACCATCAGCTTTCGTTTTCCCTTCTTAAAATCCGTATAATTATACAGCTCCATAAAAATAAGGCTGTTAAAATGCGCCGAATAGCCCTCGTCTTCGGCAATATAATACCGCTCTTTTCCGTCTTCCGCAATATTATATTCAAAAATGCAGATACGATCGATGTATTCCGGTTTATCAAATACCAGGGAGCTGCGGGAAGCATCAGCACCTAAAACGGCAATATTAAAATACGAAGGAATACGTTCTCCTTTTTCCACATAGCGCTCTTCCAGTTCCAGCGGTATGGCAATGGCATTGCAGGAAGGGAAAGCAATGGGTTTTCCTTCGCTGATGTTCAGGTTTTCGAAACGTTTTTTCTCCAGATTGTTCAGGGTAGAATCTTTATTCCCGGCAGCCTTTTTTTCCAGGGCCGTTTGCCTGGTATCAGGCATTACAGGCGGTTTTTTATTGTTACATGCCGGCAGAGATAATAAAAACACCGCAGCAATACACTTCGGATTCAATATTAAACAATTCATATTCAAAAAAAAAAATTAATACAAAAGTGAGGTTATTTACGTTTGGAGGTAATAATAGCCGGCTGTTTATATTTTTCCATAAGCCGGCGGAGCTGTGCAAGTGTATCTTCGCCCTGTGTATCGGGGTTTTGCCCCAGGCTTTGCACGATAACGGCAGCCCTTTCGTTCCCCTTCGTAAAGGCAGCGGTTTTGTAATACAGCTCTATCATCAGCACATTCCAGGGATCGGCCGCAGGCAGCATTTCGCCAAAAAGGGCAAAATACCTGTCCAGCACCTGCTCTGTGCGTTTTTTATCCCCTTTAGCCAGTAAGCTCTCTGCCAGGTAAAAGAAACCAAACGTATACGGAAATGCCGACCTGGCTTCCTGAGCCTTAAGGGGACTGCTGCTGCCTGTCCGGAGGCTTTTCATCAGCAGGTTATATACCGCTTCCGTATCCCTGGCCTTGTAATAATAAGCTTTATCGTACTGCAGCTGTAATACCAGTCCTGTAATACTCATATTACTGCCGGCCTGCATATAGTTGCTGTTACTTACCGTAAAACAAAGCGGGCGCTGTTCTTTATTCACCCGCAGCAGGTTCAGAAACAGCAGGTCGTTACGCAGCAGGTAACTTGCCGAGGCGCTCAATGTAAGCTGATTGTTATACCAAAAGCTATACGAAGGAAATGTAAAACGGAATTCCGGTTCATAGCTCACAGGGTGTTCTGCCTGCAGGTAAAGAGGTACATCAACGATATTCAGCGGCTCTTCGCTCCTTTCCAGCAATACATATTCGAGGCGCGGATCGGCCGTTTCTTCCGGCGTTAAACCAAAAGGCAGCGGTTCTGCCCCAAAGAAAGGACGGCGCAGGGCATTGGCATAATGCGGGGTTTGATACAGGCTTATGTTCACCAGGCGCACATCGGGTCTGAAGCCTTTCTGCACCTGCATATACAGCAGTGGAAACGTATCGGTATCGCCCGCACTGAACAGGATTGCGTTTTCAGGGCAGGATGCAAGCTGATTCGCCGCCAGGTTCAGGTAAAAATCGTTATACAGGTCTGGTTTCAGTTCTTTACGGGCCTCTTCTTCGCCATAATATTCCCAAACGTCCCAGAAGGCCACCACCACTTCGTTCCAGTATTTAAGCCGTACAGGCCCCACCAGGGTCTGAAAATCAGGATTACGAAGGCTGAGCTCTTCCATAAGGCTGATGGCTTTATGCCTGTACTGGCGGTATGTGGCTAGTTCCGAAGCACGGATAAGGCCCGTTTCCGGAGCGGGGCTGAACATTTTCTGCGGATCGGCCAGGCCGCTGTTATTCGTAAGCAGATCTGATGCATACAGCGAATATGCATTTGCCAGGCCATAGAGCAGGCTGTCCGAAAGGTTATTCCGTTTCCCGAAAGTACGGATCACATCGTCTGTCCAGCCCACATAACCATAATAAGGCTCCATATCGTAATACGTATGACGGTAGGTATCTTCCAGAAACAGTCTGATATCAGAAGCTCTTTTCCCCGGTACTTTCAGCGGCTTAAGGCCGGGAACGGTATAGCTGCCGTCCTCACTTTTCCAGAGCTGATAATAACCTGCATCGGTATACCTTGCCGTATACAGCTTTACCCACCAGCCTGAAGGTCTTTTTTCGAACACCGTAATGGGCGTATACACATCTTCATCCAGCTCGTAGCTGTTAAAAAAATGTGCTACCACCTCGCTGTAGCGGGGGTATTCAGGCGTGTGCTGTGCATGTACATACCAGGCAGGCTGAAGGGCCGGCAATAGGAGGAATAGTAATTTTTTCACGGTTGTAAATTACAAAAAAACCTGTCGTTCAGGGATAATAAACGATGGTACGTTCGTGGATACATTCCGGTCTGCAATCATCCGGATCCGGCTTCCCCAGATATTGCATTCATAGCTTATTTCGTCCAGCGGTTCTTCGCCGGAAAAGGTTCTTTTTATGCGTATAGACTCATTATATTCCGCTTCTGTTTTTTCCGGAATACGCATATCTCTCCACAGATTTCACCGGTCGCTCCAGCTTAAGACGCTCTGGTGTCTGCTCTTCGCAGAGCTGTGCATTTAAGGTATACACAGGCAGAAGAAAAACAACAAGAATAAATACGTTACGCAGCATATCAGGATATGCTATCTGTAAAGATACAAAATCTGCCGCATTTTTTCAAGGCCATTTCCTTCCATACCGCCGGTAACCCAAAGCAGCCTGCACTTTTACTTCGTGAGTCCTGTAGGGGCAGCCACGTGTATACGCAGAGGTTCAGGATTCACATCAGCCTCATTGCCAGACATATCCATAAAAGAAAAATGCACTTCATACGTAATATCATTCCGAAATAAAAATGCGCCCGAGCACATTCCGTATCCCAGCACTACCTTACGGCCTTCCGAAAGCTCGTAATACGTGGTACGTATGCCACTGCCGATTTCCGTTACCATAGCTTTTACAAGCAGCATCGAGTGGTCCTGCATCCCGATGCCAAAGTGCAGATAATGCAACGGGCCGCAGCCCAGCAGTTCATATTGCTCTTTTTCAAAAACAGGGCCCGATTTACAGACCGGTTTGTCCCTATCAGCCGCTTTACTTACGGTAAAACGTACTTTCTCATACTTTTCAAGGGTATAATTATAGCGTTCCAGCACCTCGTACGGAGGCATACTGTCGATCATAAGCGTATACGTTTCTCCTGTATTAAGCTCTTTTTCAGCCCAAAGCAATGCCTGTACCAGAGCGAACTGTCCTTCGTTATATTCTTTTACGATCAGTTTTACTTTTTCGCCCTTATCCGATAAAAGGTATACCGGGTAGTGCACATTCAGATTACTCACCACATCCCCGCTGCGGGCATATCCTACGAGCAGGAACATAGAATTACTGCTGATGGCTTCATCCGAAGGATACGCATATAAGCCTCCGGAGCCACATTTAGCCTGCGCTGCAAGCACCAGACCCCATAAAGAGAAAAACATCAGAAAACGCATAGCCGGTCATTTTCTTTTGTATACACATAGCGGCTGCAAAGGTTCAGTACGGAAGATTTTCTGTTCCCGGTGTCCCTTCCCGGCACCTTCAGGGCTGTGCATTGTCGTAATAGGTATAATCCTTCGTAATAAGGCCGTTTTCGATGGTAAAGATTACACAAATGGGCAGTTCGAACTCAGACCCGTCGGGGTTCGTAGCCCTGGAGGTAAACTCTACCGTTACATGTTTATCGCCGGAGGGATATACTGCGGTAATATCGTCGCGCATGTCAGGGAATGCGGTTCCCATTTCGCCATACTTTTTAACCACTTCGGCGCGGGTTTGTTTTACAGGTTCCGAACCAAAGGAAGGGTCGCGAAACTCAGCCGGATCAGTATACATAGCCGCCATTTTTTCCCAGTCGTGCCGGTTAAAATGGTCGAAATAGGTACGTACCAGTTTCTCATTCTTTTGTTCCGGGCTTTCGGCAGGGCTGAATACGGCTGCCGGGGTCTTTTTTTCAGCGGCGGAATTGCATGCACACAGCAGAGCGGAGCAGAGGAACAGCGGAAGGAGGCGGATTTTCATAGCTTTTTCTGTTAGATCAATGTATAGTCAAATATATACTTTTTTCAGGCTTTTTCAATCCGACATTAAGACCACACTCTACTCCATACCGGATATTTTCTTCTGCAGGCTGTTGCATTGCGCAATCATCTTTCCGCAGAGCTCCGCAACCGGTACAGAGGTCTTATGCTGCGAAAAAGGTGCTCCGTAGCGGTTTGCCAGGGTATGAATGGTAAGAAAAACCGTGCTGATAACTGCCATAATGGGTACAGCCAGAAATTCCAGGCCGCTGTCTTCGCCTCCCAGATCGATGTCTCCCACAAAAAGAGGTAAAAGCAGTACATATACACCTACCGTTATGCGGGTAAAAGCACTGTATATCATAAGAAAAGGGGTATTGCGTATACGTTCGGCCTTTCCCTGTATATCGTACAAACGGGTAATATGTTGCAGCAGATCGTTTTTTTCGATGGCTGCCTCAGTCGGAAAGTCGGCTGCAATGGCTTCGCTGAGCCGGAGTAGAAGTGCTGCAGATTCCTTTTCGGCAGGTAATATATACCCTGGGCTCAGTTCATGCTGCAGGCTACGGATATATTCCCCGCACAAAGATAGCAGCATAGAAACCCTTTGCATATCTGTGGCTGTTTCCTTACGAACCTGGCCGGTATGCATATAATATACATAAAGCCTGGTACTGAAACTATGGATGGTATTCCCAAGTTCTCCTATTACCTTACGTGCCTCCCACCAGCGGTCGTATGCCGAATTCATCCGAAACCCGAGAAAGAAAGCCAGAGCCAGTCCAAACACAGATGCAGCTTGTGCCGGAACTTTATAAATATGGTCGCCCAGCTGCTCTTCGAGCCATAATACCAACAGCATATAACATGCCGTTAGCAGCAGGTAAGGAAGCGATAAGCGTATAAGCTCCCGGTAGCCCTCTCTTTCCGTAAGAATCATACATGCTGTTATTAGTCGTGCTCAGCTTCGGAAGCTGGTAATGTGCTGCCTGCTGCCCGTATTTCCGTATGCCTGATTTCGCCACCCGTACGGGCTGTACATAAACCAAAATACAGAGCGGAGGCACAGATCAGCAATGCCAGCCAGGCCAGCAGCCCTTCGAAAGGCTGCCTGGAATACGATGCCCAGAAGCCAAGCAGAGAAAATGCACCCAGCGCATACGAGAATATGGCAAAGGTTTCGGCAGCTTCTTCGTGTGCTTCAATAAAGGCATGTTCTACGCCGGGAATCTTTTCTGCAATCTCTTCGGCTTCCTCTCCGCTTACTGAAGCGGACACGGTAAACAGCGCCGAAACGATAAAAAGGATATACGCAGTCCGCTTTACTATACCCGAACGCCATATAAGTCCTCCAAGTAATATTCCCATACCTGCCAGCGGGAGAATTACCGGCAGATGATTCAGCATTAAATGCAGATGTGCTCCGTTCATAGCTTGTTTCATGTTGGTTTACTTCCAAATATACACAAACACGCTCAATGTGTACACATGTTTGTAAAAATACAATCCTGCAGCGCCATATTGAAACATCTGGTTCCCTTTTCCCGTTTATTAGAGCTGCGGCTATACTCCATGAGTGATATCCCCTACACACAAAACGATACCGAACGTCTGCAAAAGCGCCTCCGGAGCGAACGCTATGCCCTGCCTAGTTACAAGCGGGATAATAAGTACGAACATATGTTCTACTCCCCCGCCGGTTTTTACTACAGCGAGTTCCCCGGTCATTACCATTTTGAGAGCCTTACCCGTTACCCCCTGGAGTTCCCCTTGTATTTCCAGGTTAAAACAGCCAACAACCGTGTTGCCGTTGAGGTTTCCATACCCAGGGCAGGACAGGTTCTGAATCTTCTTATATTGTTAAGTATACTTATGAGCGGGCTTGTACTTAGTATACGCGGGGCCGAACCCGGATATGCAGCCGGGTTTCTGCTGCTGGTGCTGTTTTATACCGACTATAAGCTATACCTGCTGCAATGGCATATGCAGCAGCTGTATAAACTGCTGTTGTAAACGTCGGGCACAGCTATGCCAGACTTTACTCACAGGCCGCTGAAATCGTACACTTCGAGCCAGAGTCCATCCTTCAATGCAGGATTCTGCCGGTACATCTCCAGGCATTTTTGCCGGTATGCTTCCTTATCCAGCGGCAGATCGGGCAAAACGGGTTTTCCGTAATTGAATGCATACAGCCGGCCATTATGCGCAAAAGTTTCTGTTATGCTGGCATAGGGGTATGCCGCGCGAAAAAAGATGCTTCTGACCCCGTTATCGTCCACCGGCTCCCAGCGTATAAGCTCGTCCAGCACTGTTTCCCATCCCATCGCTGTACGTTTCAGCACCAGCATACGTTTACCGCTGTTCGAAAATGCGGTGCTGTCGTTCAGCGGATAGTTTATGCTTACAAGTATGCGGTTTGCATCGAGGAATATAGCTTTTTCGATACGTTCGAGGCAGGTTTTGTCCAGCATACGTACCTGCTCGTGGTTGGGGCCGCTGTTTCCCTCGTTATAGCGCAGCCCTGACACATCGCAGGAAGCAGGATAACGATGCTGCAGTTGTATGGTATCTGTATAATCTGCACGGTTGTATTGCCCAAGGAGTAATCGCAGTTCGGCACTCTGCACGGCCAGACTCTGTGTTCCGCAGATGTCAGAAAAATGATGGGTATGTGAAGTAAAAAGCAGCGAACTGCTGTCGGGGAACAACACTTCCTTTACCCTGCCGCTGAGCGGGTCGATAAGCATACGCGTATGTTTGGGGCCCTGTACTGCGGGTCTGTAGTTAAAATAATCCTCAGCCACCATAAGTCCCTCCGCTATATACAGGCGCCCTGCCCGGTAAGGCAGCTCCAGTGTATGCCTGTACACATACCTGCCTGCGGCATTTTTGCGGTAACATAAGATATACGGCTCCGACAGGGCTATGTAAAGATTATCTTTAAACAACAATAAGTCCTCTATATAAATAAAGGGATTATGCTTAGAACGCAGCTTCGGTATTTTAAGCGGGAGTTCGCGGTTTGTGCCGTCGCTCAGGTTAAAACAATACAGGCGGTGTGTTGCCGTATCGCGCAGCATATGGCGGCTTAAGGTATACAAACCGCTGCTGTCGTAAAAAACTGCCTGGGGCCTGCGGATAAAATCAAGGGCTGCCAGGCCGGTATTCATAAATGCCCGCGTTACTTCCTGGGCAGAAAGCAAAGCAACCGTTATGTAAAAAAATATACCTGTTATAATGTACTTTTTCATACCTGCAGTATATATAACATACAAAAACGAAGAGCCGCTTTAAACTGCGGCTATTTTAGCTGAATCAGGAAAAAAGATCCGTTCTATAAATATACAGATAAAAATACATTTCTGCAAACAGAAAATATCTTTTTTTTACCCGGATAGAGAATTATGCTGAAGGGTTCAGCTGTTTGGTATATACATCTGTAATGGCTTTACGAATATCTTCCAGGTCGCGGCGGATCCATTCTGCCAGCAGGGTACCCAGTTCAGCTATATCTTCCGTTTTAATCTTATATTCGTTCGAAAGCAGTGTTACACAACTCCCGCCCGTATTCTGTGTAACATTCTCCGGTAGCGAAATCCCGCCCGATGCACAGGCTTCCCTGAGTTTATGTACCTGTTTTGCAACCTCCCCATCCAATTCAATATCAATACACAGCGTGGTACCATCCTGCAAAAAATCGCCGAGCCATATGGTATAATAAATCTCCCTATGCTCCCAGATGTTGCGCCAGTCTTGCTCTTTGCCATAAAGTTTCATTTCCAGTATCTCTGCGGCTGTCCTTATTTGTCCATAAACAAACCCGGCGGCTTCATCAGAAACTTCCATCAGCTTCCGGAATTTTTCCACATTTTTAAAGTAAAACAATACATTATCATTCATTTTCATTTCGGATGTTAAACGTTGAATATTCTGACAGATGTCTTTAATATAGAAAGTAAATTTATTATCAGAAGTCGCATTGTACGAAGGGAACAGCGTAAACACCTTACTCAAAAATTCACTATGGGTAAGATAGATATATCCCGGTTCTTTATTGCCTGTATATGTAAACAGTGTCATTACAACACCGGTCTTTACCCCTCCTTCAGAGGTTTTCATACTTTCGTAATAGTCTTTAAGATCGTTATTCAGAATGTGATAGACTTTATTCTCGAATACAATAACGTTGTTAAACGTATTCGGTTCGTTCTCCTCATCGTACAGTACCAGGTCGATGTAGTTCCCTTTTTTTGTCTTCTGCTCGCGCCTGCAATGTACCCTGCCGCCCATAAATCCTTCGGGTAAAGGCTCCGCTGACTTTTCTGCGATCAGCTCCAGCAGGGCCTGTGTAAAAAGCCGCCCGAAGCCATGCACTTCTTCCGTACGAAAGAAAAAAGCATACCAGTTGCTGAGTACATCTTCGTAATGCGGGAAACCTGAAATGGAAAAGATATCCGGGGCTAACTCCGTTCTTTCTACCCGCTTAAAATCGAATAATTGAAGTAGTTGCTGTTGTGTGGCATCGGCTGCCGGTTCTGCAGGAAGGGTATTTTCACTCATAAAGGTATTTAAAACGATACGCTAATATATCCGTTCCCGGTAAACAAACCAAAAAACGTTTTGCTAACAGCGCACAAAATATACCAAAGCGAAGCTCCTTACTGTTTAGTCTGCTGCGTTGCCTTCCCCGACCAGTGCTTGCCTGTACCAGCGGTGTTTTGCAAGCAGTTTGTATACCGGTTCCAGGAAGATCAGAAACAGCAGGGCTGTAACCAGGTTAAAGATCAGGTGCGCATAGGCTACCTGTATGCCCGCTTCGGCCGAGAGGGATGTTACGGCTTTTTCGAGCAGTTTTATAAAGGGCAGCGCAATAAGTACGCTTCCGAAGCTGAATATAAAATTAGCCAGCGCCGACAGCCGGGCCAGCGTCGACAGTTTTGCAGAGGCGATCAGTGCCGTGGAAGTAGTACCGGCATTAGCACCCAGTATAATGGGTATGGCTGCTTCTATGCTAATCATTCCCTGCCCGGTAAGTATCACCACCAAACCGGTCACTACCGAGCTCGACTGTAATACAACCGTAATTACAATACCATATACAATACCCAGCAGCGGATTGGAAGCTTTCATAAGTATCTGGCCCAGCAGCGGATTATCTTTTATGGGCTGCATGGCATCGCCTATAAGGTCGAGCGAGAAAAAAATAAAGCCAAAGTAAAAAAGCGATTTACCGGCAATGCTGATGCGGGCAGGTATCATACTGATAAGAGTACCTAATACAATAAAAACGGGGCCGACCAGTTCCGATTTCAGCGATACAATCCAGGACGTAGTGGTAGTGCCCACATTTGCTCCCAGGAATATGGCCAGGCTGTTTTTAAAACTAAGTACACCCGAATCGACCAGCGAAACCGTAAGCACCGATGTAGCCGTGCTCGACTGTATAAGGGCCGTGGTAATACCACCCAGTAAAAAACCGCCCAGGCGGGTACGGGCAATCTTACCCAGCAGTTTTTTCAGTTTTTCGGCACCTACATTCCGTATTTCTTTGCTAAAGTTCTGCAGGCCGTGTATAAACAATACAATAGCCGAAAGGATAATGATAAGCGTTTTGAGTGTTTCCATAAAGAATAACAAAAATAGCAATCGGAGTAAATATGAAACGAGGGGGGCGTATGTCCTGCACTACTTCCGTTTACCCCTTTGCTGCACTAACAGCCGGCTACCATATAAACTCACAACCATTAACACACTTACAACCAGCAATATAACACTCAATGCAAGTATTTTAAAACCTGCATACACCTAATTCCCGCCATATGCCGGGCCAAATTTTGCAAGGTATATCTTATGCGCTTCAGCATCATAGCTAAGGGCTTCGGCATCGTTTCCCTGAGCACGTTTTACCTCAGCCAGCATTTTATAAATATCGGCAAAGGCATCGTGCTCTTCCGGTAAAAATATACGGTTTATATCCAGGGCCTTTTGCAGCAAACTTTCTGCGTCTTCCGGTCTTTTCTGACTTAAGCGAAGTAAAGCCTGACTGCAATAGATAACGGCTACATAAGGGTGTTTTTCTGTATACAATTCTTTTGCACCAAACAATGCACTATCAAGGTACAGGTCGGCCTCCTGTAAACGGTTTATGGCAATAGCTATACGTCCCAGAATATTCCAGGCTTTTACTGCCGTGGCCGAGCCTACGCGTCCGTATTGCTGTTCCTGTTCCAGCACTGCGCCACACAGTGCTGTCGCTTTATTTATTTCGCCCGAAGAAAAATATACAGCGGCAATTATATTTTGCAGTCCCGGCGCACCGCTTATATGCAGCGCATTGTCCAGGCCCAGTAACTGCAGGCATTCTTTTGTACTTTGCTGAGCACCGGCAATATCCGACAGAGCCAGCTGTACCTCAGCACGCAGCATAATGGCTTCCGCCAGCATTTCAGCATCCTGTTCTTTATGATTTTCACAGATAGCTATCACTTCTTCGACATCTGCCGCTGCGGCCTGATATTCTGCCAGCTCCAGGTTTAACAACACCCTTATTTTAAGTAATCCGGCATACTCTGGTGTAGTACTACCACATGCTTCGGCTGTAAAGGGTATACTTTTACTAAGCGTTTCGGCAGTTTTTGTATAATTCCCCTGTTGCAGGGTAGCATTAGCCAGGCCGGCAGCTGTAAGGGCTAACTCCTGCCGGTTATTACCCGGAAGGGCCAAAAATGAGGCCCCGGCGGCTTCAAAAAACTTCCCGGCAATGGCATAACGATCCATATTCATACATAATAAGCCGTTCAGCAGCATATGATTACCGTAATCCGATGTATTTGTCAGTACAAAACGACCAGCCTGCTCCATATAATACCAGGCTTTAGCGGTATTTTCCCGTCTTAGCCAGCTCAAGGCCAGGGCATGACTGTTTTTAACGTATTCGGTTCTTTTCTTATCCGTTTCCGGGTTATCGCCAGTTATTTTAAGGGCCAGCAGGTTTGCTGATATTGAATATTCGTAAGCATTCACTCGTTTATAAAACTGTGCAAGATTGCGGAGAACAGGCAATGCATTCTCATCCATACCTATTTTTGCAGCAATATACAGCCCGAGCGCATTCTCGAGCATGGCCACCGCTTTATGGTGCTGCCCCAGCTTTGCGCAACAAAGTCCCTTTTTGTGCATGGTATAAAACTCCATCTTCGCACGCTCATCCGCAGGCAGGTTAATCAGCTTAGGTATAGCTTCTGCTTTAGTATACAAGGATAGGGCCTGGCTGTATTCTCCTGCTTCGTACAGGTCTTTAGCCACACAATCATACGCCTTCCACAGGTCGATATATGAAGAAGCGATCCGGCTCCGCCGCTGGCTTATACCCTCCTGTTCCATTGCCAGTTTCAGGAACATATTTACCATATTCTCGTTCGGGTCTAAGTCTGCCAGCGAGGCTTCCTGCTCCAGGTTTTCCGTTACGGACAGTCCGACCCATATACGTGCTGCCAGATTTGCATCCTTTGCATACTGCAGAGCCTTTGCGCAATTGCCGGCTTTTAGTTCCCTGTCAAAATCGTCGCCATAGTTATGCATATCAATATTTGCCAGCAACGTTATTTCGCCCCTGTTAAACAGGGCCAGCAGTGAGCGGTATGCGCGCGAATACCCGAAAGGCATATACGCAAAAAAAGCAGATAGCAGCCCGATGCACAAAGAACGGACAAACAGATTCCGGAGATCGGCCTTTTGCACCCACGACTGGCGATGCCATAAAAAATATGCTGCCAGCGACACACACAATAGCAGGTTCGGAACCGGCAGCAAATCGAAAAGGAGCTGCTGCCATACCCAAATATTATACGGCACCGACAGTAAAGCAGCTGCAAAACATAGTCCGGCCAGCAGTGGCAAGACCCGATTTCGCCGGTTTCCCGTATTAAAAAGCCAGTACGAAGCCGTAAGATATGTTACAGAGAGGGCAATAACCCCTATATAAAAGACATATACCTTAGCAGAAAATGCGGGGATAAATAACAGAAGAAATAACAGCAGGACAATGCTGAGCAGAATTTTTTCAGCCTTTTTCAAAATAGTATATACAATAAGTAAGATATGCCGTACTTCATTACAGCAAAAGCAGCGGACAATCTTAAATATACATAAACTCTATATACTTAAGAAAAAATTATATTTATTTAAGCATATTACTGTTTAACCTGCAGGCTTCTGTAAGATCTGCCTACGCCTTCTTCACAAATTCCGATTTCAGGGCCATAGCACCAAAGCCGTCTATTTTGCAGCTGATGTTATGATCGCCATCGCTAAGGCGGATGTTCTTTACTTTGGTACCGGCTTTCAGCGGTTTGGGAGCGCCTTTTACGGGCAGGTCTTTTATAAGGATTACCGAATCGCCGTTCTGTAATACTTGTCCGTTGGCATCTTTTACCAGCAGGCCGTCTTCTGCGGCCGCAGCGGCTGCTTCTTCAGCAGGGTTCCACTCATGGCCGCACTCGGGGCAGGCAAACAGATCGTCCTGTGTAGGATAGCCATAAGGCGAGCTGCACTGCGGACAGGTTTTAAGGTCTTCACTCATAATGGCTGCAAAGATACAAAAAACAGCCTTAAGAATTTGTTTTGCACGAGTAGCTTAGTGCCACAGGACTATACATCTTGTACAGGAAAGACGGCATTACGGCTGTATGGAAATTGTGTATCAGTCCTTTATTTTCAGAACAAAACTGATTGTTTCTTTATATGACAAGAAGTTTGCAAAATATGTGTCACCCAATGCCCCGTCCACATCAAAGAATATAGTAGTGTCAGCATTCATTTTCAGGTTAATATCTGCTGATTTTATCATTGCCGCCCTTTTGTTGTCTGTTAATTGTTAGGATGTATGCTTGCCAGACACTTACACCTAAGGTTTTACCGCCTGGCGAAGTGGAAAATTTCGGAGGACAAATGTTCATTTTTGCACAAAAGTTCAATCGAAGAACTGCCATTGAATTTAGTATCGAACCTGCCATTTTGCCAAACGCCCGTTAGCAATAGTTTTTATTCAATTTTATATTTCTTTTTAATGTTTTCAATAACTTCTCTGTCTGCAAAAGGAACATTTACCTGACTTCCAAAATATTGAACGCCTGTTTTTTCGGAAGCTATTCTGTCAAGAAGATACTTCAGACTTCCTTGTTGTATTTCCTGCTTGTCAACGGCCTCTTGAATTACAGGAAGATATTTTTCCATATAGCTAAGATTAGAGTGTTGTATAACCTGCCACATAACATTCTGAAACTTTTCACCAACAAGAGTTTTACCCAAATACTGCTTGTGCTTCATATACAACGAGTCAATACTATTTTGATTTAATGAATCGAGTTTCCTTTGTTCTTTTTGTCTTGTATTGTCAGTCCTGTATTTTTGGTCATTTATTCCTATAGTATTAATCAGTATTACCAGTGATTTATCCAAATTGTTTGATTCAATATAGTTGTCCATGTTAAATGCGGGTGTTGCTTTCCCCAAACATATATTTGCTGCATTTGTCAATTTTTGCTCTATTACAAACGGAAAAGACTTAAATGTTTTTTGAAATGAAGTTAAATAATCGCAGCTACCATCAGCTGTATTCAGTTTTTCAAAAGCGACAATCAGGTTATTCTCCGTTTCATTCAATTCATTGAGTAAAACAAGTAAGTTCCAGTAGTCAGCTACATCAAACTTATTGTTATTCTTTTCTATCCGTTTTTTAGTTTCTTCGAGTAGAATAAGCGCGTTTTTATATTTTTCTTCCGCCTGTCCGGAATTAACGGGAGTGTAGTTTACTATTTGCTCTTCGTAAGAGTCGTTCACAAAAGTTATTCTACTTGTTTGTCCGCTACAAGAGAGTGTTGATATTAGAAATAATAGACTTATTAATTTTGTCATACTGTATCCTGATGTTATATGGGTTTTAAAATTATGGCCAACATTTTGCAACTTGGCTAAGAGCGGGGATTTTGCTACCAGGCTTGCTACGAAGCCGAATATTCAAATCTACGAAAAACTCTCATACGAAGCACCTCAGCCCTGCCTGACGGAAAACCTGTGTTATAGGGCGTTTTTCTCGTTCGGTTCGTAATTTTCCCTTACTTGGTCTGCCCAAACGGCCACATAATTGTCTGCCCAATTTTCTCTTTTTTGTTCTGTCGCCTTGCTCCAATATCGTTTATAAAAACTGTCGATTGAGTGTCCGATTTCATGAAGTAATAAGTTCTCCAAGTAATAATTTTTTATCTTTTCTTCCGTCCACTTTAAAAACCAACCATTTTCGTCTTTTTTCAATTCTGTCGTATAGTCTTTATAATAGTTTAAAACTTGCTTTAACGGTTTGTTCTTTCCTAATCTCATTTTGTTGTCTGTCGGAAATGGATTAAGAACAATTAAGTAAACTCCGCTTCCGCAAATAAATGAACCTTGAAAAGTTCTTCCGTCTAAATAATCCGCCTTTTTAATTTTTTGAAACCAAACGTGTGTTAAATGGTCTGTGTGGTCTTTGGGAAGTCGTCTAAGTGTTTCTTTTACATCGTCAACTGTCACAGGAAAATAAAAGTCCCGTGAAGGATTGTCTAAAATGAAAATTGGTGTTTCTTCTCCTTCATTTGGGGCAGATAAGTTATGTTGTCTATTAAATATATTGTCAGCAAGTTTGGGTCTTTTTCGTCCACCCATTACGTCTCCGAATTTTCGGTTTTTTTTCCAAGCTGTATGTTTTCTTGTCTGCACGGTGTCGTCTTTTAAAATGCCGTATAACGTTTTGCGGCTTGCCGAAGGCGGGTTTCGGAGCACAAAGTTTCATAGAAGCGCAAAGCTCCAAGTTTACACATGAGCCCGCCTGACACCAAACCCGTATTAGTGGCTGGGCTTCTTTCTGTCAAAAGTTTATTACGCATTTGGGCAATAATTTTTTAATTCTTTCCTTTTCCTTGTCGCTTAACTTATTTCTCTCGATATGCAATTCTTGGAGGCTTGTCAAATACTTTATTTCCTCAGGCAATGCCGTTAATTGATTATTCCCAATTTCTAAATAAAGCAGGTTTGACAACTCACCAATTTCTTTCGGTAATTCTGTCAATTGGTTGTTGTTCATTATTAAAATTCGTAAATTCTTTAGATTTCCAATTTCTGGACCTACGTATTTCAAACTGTTTGAACTTAAAGATATTTCGTCTAAGGTTGTCAGTTTGCTCAAGACAGTCGGAAAAGACTCAAATCCATTTCCTAAGAGATTTATTGAAACAATTTTGTCAAGTTGAGAAAGTTTTTTGGGCAGTTTTTTTAGTCCTTGACTTGCAACGTCAATACTAAGTACTTTTTCTTTTTCCTTAATTGCTGTTTTAATGTCGGTGTATTCATATAGAGCTCGATTTTTTTTAATGAAGTCCCAATATGACTCTCCAATTACTTGATTGATTTCAAAAGTATAAGTTCTACTTTCTTGTCCATCTGTCCAACTACCCGTTGCTTTCTTAAATTCAGTTTCAAGTTGTCCGTTGAAGTAACCTGTGATACTGCCTGATTTATCTCGTTCAATTAAGTAAAATGAATTGCCCACATTTAATTTTCCAACCAGTTTTAGGGAACCCAAATTCGGATTGTAGTAGTATGAACCCACCATTGTCGAGTCAATGAGAACTAAAAAATTTAGATTTATTTCAAGTCGTTTGTTCTGGTCTGTCAGAATGTAGCCTGCGTAAACGTATGTTTCACAACATTTTTCCTCTTGCCCAAATGAGGGCAAAGCAGTAAAAAATCCTATTAAAATTGTCAATATTTTCTCCATTGTCTGTGTCGTCATAGCCTTGCCACTAACCGTTTTCGGCTTGGCGAAGAGCGGGGATTTTACTACCAGGCTTGCTACGAAGCCGAATATTCAAATCTACGAAAAACTCTCATACGAAGCATCTTAGCCCCGCCTATTGCCAATACGATGTTAGCGGCTGTTCTTTTTTCGTCATTATGGTTGAAACTTTTCAAATGATTTTCCATTAAACTTATAGGCTCCATTTTCATGTGTTCCAAGCCAAAGTTCGCTATTGTTGTCTTTGTAAATACTAAATAATTTGATGTTTTTTGATTGCTCTTGAGCCGGATAGTGCGTAATTTTTGTTCCATCATATTTCCAAACGCCATCAAGATACGTTACAAACCACAAATTATTTTCGTTGTCTCTCACCGTTGAAAGATATTCTTTTAACCTGCTGGTGTTTTTTCCGTCTAAACTGCCTATGCTTTCGTGTCTGGTATAAAATTGTTTGCTACTTAAGGTTATACTGTCGTAAACACTATATCGCTTTTCGGTGTTGAACCAAAAGTCGCCATTTTTATCTTCCGTAATGGAACGAACTCCATTTGCCCCTTCATTGCGAAATTCTGTCACATCTTCTTCTGTAATCCATTCAAATGATTTTCCATCGTAACGACATACGCCAACCGGATTGGTGCCAAACCAAATATTACCTTTTCTGTCTTTATAAATGCTGTAAACATCAAAAGGATTGTTGTATTGAGGAGGTTTGGGTAATAGCAATTCATATAAGTTAGTTCCATCAAAGCGGTAAACTTTCTGTAAGTTTTGATAAGGATTTTTAAGCCACAAATCATTTGCTTCTAATTTCCATTCATTACTTGGAATTGCTTTAATTTTCGTAAATGATTTTCCATCAAACTTTGTTATAGTAGCATCTGGATTCATGCCTGAGAAATAGATGCTGCCCGATTGATCTTCTTTTATATCATCCACTCTATCGGTATACAAACCGTGTTTTGTGGTGTAATTGATCAAAGCTTTACCGTCATATTTGTAAACTCCTGTTTTCCAACTACCAAACCAATAGTTATTATTCTTGTCCTGGTAAATCACCATAATACTACTTCCAAGTTCGTTTACAGTGTCGCCAATTACATTTTTTTCTTTTAAAAATTCAGAATAATTATTAGAGTTAGAAGTCTGCCCATTGCACGAAGTCAAGATCGATAGAATACTAAAAAATATGAGTATTGTTAATTTCATGTATCTGTCTATTGTTTAGTAGGGTTGGGCGTAAAATGGTACATAACGGTTGGGGGCTTGGCGTAGTTGCAGATTATGTGACGTTAATCTGTCATGCTAAGATACGATTTGAAAGCCTAAAATAAATCTAAAAAACTGTAAATTAGCGGCAATTGAACCAAGGAACTGCCAGCGGCAGTTATTTTTTGTCATTATCCTCATCCTCTGAACCAAAGTCTATGTCAAAATCTCCGAGGTCAAAATCGAAGTCCTTAGATTCAATAATATTTCTTCGAATTGCTTTAAAAACATTTTTTCCTTCTTCAGTAATAGTCCAATAGTCATTGGTGTCTTTAAGACTATGTTTTTTAGTAGATGGTTTAACTAAATCTAAAACCACTAAATCGGCTAATATTTTTTTGGTCGTATTACTTGGTATAGGATATCTGCCTCTAATTTCTTTTGCGTGGTCAGGCTTCTTCATCAAGGCAATATAGTGTGCAGTGTCAATAGTTGATTTTTCTACCATTAACTCAGGAGCAAGTAATTTAAATAGTTCCAAAAAGTCAAATTCTCTCGTGTCCTCCCAGTCAGTTCCTCTCTCATAGAAGAAACTAATACTTACTTTATGACTATTTAGTATAGTAATCATTTTATCGTACTTCTCTGTCTCATCTCTTACAATTTGCTTACTTAATTCTTCAAGTTGTGTTCTTAAAGACGAATTTTCCTTGCTTAGCCTTGAAAGTTCATTTAATACTTCTGGGCCTATTGTTTCATTAGCTTTTACCCAACCAGCTCTAGGATTTGTTGTAAATTGTTTCATCAATGAGATAGAAACTTTTCCGTAGAGATCATCTTTGTTTTTCCAGTGACTAATAATTTTACTTTGTATTTTCTTCTTAAACTTATTCAGTCTTTTTTTCTTATCAGTATCGGTATCGCTTTTTGAAACTGGCCAAGTTGCAGACTCCGCAATTACAAAACCAAGAGATGGAATCCCCTTAGAAATAGCAAAGTCGTATTCCTTCTCTGTGTAACTAATTTTTCCATCCAAAGAGCCATACCGATGTGCTGCGATTACAACATAGTAGTCGCAATCTTCAATTTGTCTTTGTATTAACTTCCATTGTTCCTCGTCACCAGCACTAAACATTTCCATACCAACAGGAATATGTCCCATTTCTAAAATAGCCTTGATGACTAAATCTCTTTCTTCTTTGAGGTCTTCAAAGGTTGAACTAACAAATATTTGATACTTTATTTTCATTTGTATATATAATTACCACCAACTTATTTACACATCTGTTAAAATTAAACAAATTTTTTAATTATTAACTGGCCTGGTGTACTTTTTTCCATAAATCGTCAAACGGACTCTTAAGGTTTTGCAGACTTTTTGTACTGTCCTCAGTGTGAGTTCCGGTTGCTTTACTGCTGATACGTCCCAATAGTTTCCGGATAAAACGCAAATCCGTACCGCTCTCCAAATGGGTTGTGGTGCAGCTGTGCCGCAAACCGTCAGCGGCAATGGCCGTTCTCCCCCACCCAAAACTCACTTTTTGCCAAATGACAAATAATTCCATTTTTTATTGAGCCAGCTTTGCAGCATTCATAATTCAAAAAAAAAGTAAAGTAATGGCAAAAACAGTATTAGTAACAGGTGCTTCGGCAGGAATTGGAAAAGCAACAGCGATTTTTCTGGCACAAAACGGCTACAACGTTTATGGTGCAGCACGCAGAACAGAGAAAATGCAGGACTTAAAAACACATGGCATAAAACCAATTTCGCTGGACGTTACCAAAGAAGAAAGCCTTGTTGCCTGTGTTGAACAAATTTCCGGAGAAGCAGGAAGCATTGATATTTTAATCAACAATGCAGGTTCAGGATATTATGGCGCGTTGGAAGATATGCCAGTGTCTGACGCAAAATATCAGCTGGAAGTAAACGTTTTTGGAGTGGCACGTTTAATACAATTGACATTGCCTGCTATGCGAAAAAACAAATACGGTAAAATTGTAAACATTTCGTCGGTTGGCGGTAAAGTAACCTTGCCAATGGGTGTATGGTATCACGCAAGCAAATTTGCCATTGAGGGTTTGAGCGACGCACTTCGTAAAGAAGTAAAATCGTTCGGAATTGACGTAATTGTAATTGAGCCGGGCGGTACAAAATCAGAGATGACAGCACTGGGAACCGAATATATGTCGAAAGTTTCGGGTAATACCGCATACAGCTCTCTGGCAAAAGGCGTAATCAATATGTATGCAGCAATAGAAAAAAATGCTGCCGACCCAATTGTTATTGCTAAACTTATTAAACAAGGCATTGAGGCAAATAATCCCAAAACAAGATATGTTGGTGCTTCGGGAGCAAAAATGATGTTATTTTTCAGAAAAATTCTGTCTGATAAAATGTTTGATAAAATGGTTATGAGCCAAATGAAATAAAACTATGGAAGCACTTGTTAATTATTTATTGCAATTCGGAAATTTAAACAAACAGCAAATTGACTTCATTATAAGCAAGTCAGCAGAATTAACACTTCGCAAAGAAGCCTATTTTTCAGAAGCAGGCAAAATTGCAAAACAGGTCGGGTTCATTTTGGACGGTATTCTCCGGGTTTGCTATTACAACAATAAAGGCGAAGAAATAACCAGCTACTTTATAGACGAAACCAATTTTGTTGTGGATCTGGACAGTTTTGATAACAAAATTCCTTCCTCAGGGTATGTGCAAGCCGTTACCGACTGCAGACTAATTGTGTTTTCTAAACAAAATTGGGAAGAAATTGCCAATACCATTGTTGGCTGGGAAAGTATTGTAAACAAAATCGTCAAAAAGTCATTACTGCAAAAGATAGAACGAAGAAGTCCCCTGGTTTCGGAAGATGCCACAACGCGTTACCTGGCATTTATAGAAAAATACCCGCAGCTTGTTAATCGTATTCCGCTTTCATATCTGGCTTCCTACTTAGGGGTTACACAATCATCATTAAGCCGGATCAGGAAAAATATCCGTTAATGTCCCTTCTTCTTTCTTTTATTTTTTAGCAGACACTACAGACAGCGGACTATAGAAGACCACAGCCACTGACAGCGGTTTGGCGTAACGGGGTGGAATCTTCTTCGTATGGAAATTTTTTACTAAATTTAAACTTTATACCAGGCACTAAAAATCCACCACTATGCCAGGCCGTAAAATCCTGTGTGTCGTATTATAAAAACCCGAAATGGACAATAGAATAAAATTGATTTTCTTAATACTCATATTGACACTTAACTTTTCCTGTTTTGAACAGAACACAGCAGAAAAAGAAACAAACAAGCCGGAATTGGTAACTATTTCAAAAACCGACAGCTTGAAATTTACTTCGGGAATACGTGCTATCTTTCAAGACAGCAGAGGTAATTATTGGTTTGGGAGTCATAATGAAGGTGTAAGTGTTTATAATGGGATATCATTTCAATACTTTACCACCAGTGACGGTTTATCAGACAATCAAATCCGTTCCATTCAGGAAGATAATAATGGAAAAATTTGGATTGAAACTGCAAAAGGAGCAAGTATGTATGACAAAGGAACGTTTAGCACTTATTCAACAGATTTTAATAAGCCAGCATATGAATGGAATGCAACCAATGGAGATTTATGGTTCTATGCAGGCGAAGATGGCGGTATAAATCGTTTTGACGGAATAAATATGAACTATTTAATTTTCCCTAAACCTAAAAATGAGAACCTGGATAATTCTTATGGTGTAACTGACATATCAAAGGAGCCTGACGGTAAAGTGTGGATTGCAACTTATGCAGCACTATTTAACTATGATGGAAAAATGGTGACAATTTTTGACCATAAAACGTTAAAACTTAAAGATAATGAGCTTTTGCATATCAGAAGTGTATTAGCAGATTCAAAAGGTCGGATTTGGATAGGAAATAATGGAATTGGCGTTTTGCTAATGGAAGGCAATTCAATCATAAATTTTTCTGAAAAGAATAATTTAATCTATCCGACAAGCACCAGAAGAGGAGATAAATCACAACCAGGTACACTCGAACATGTTTTTGCCATTGAAGAAGATTCAGAAGGCAATATTTGGTTTGGAGACAGGGATACAGGAGCCTGGAAATATGACGGTAAAACATTGAAAAACTACATAATTGACACAAAACTGAACACTCAAATGATTTGGAGCATTTATAAAGACTCAAACAAAAATTTGCTTTTTGGAATGGCAGAAGGTGGTGTTTATAAATTCAACGGAAAAACATTTGATAAACAATTTTAAAAATACAAATGTACAACAGCAGTTTGGCGAAATGCGGGCTGAAGTGCTACATTGTGCCCCGTTGCTGCAGCCATTGCAGATTGATAAGCGCTGCGATTATACCAGAAGCATGTACCCGAACGTTTATATCGTTCTTAATACTATATCCTTTCTGTTATGAAACTACTTATGCTCACACTTTTACTGAGCTTTGCAGGCAGCCTGCACGGACAAAGTACTCCCGCACTGGAAGAGCCGCTTAAAAAGAACCTGCCCGAAAATTCTTATACAGACGGCCGATGGGTGTATTACCCGGACAAGGCCAATATCCTGAAGCTGGAAAAGCCGTATATAAAAAAATTTCTCCCTGGCTATGAAATACATAAGCTGACTCTTAGTAATTTTCTGGGCTACCATATTAACCAGGGCACCTGTGTAGTACTCTCCTACAGTATTAATAGCCATATGGTACTGATGGAGCCACTCTGGTATAGCGGTATAAGCGTTCCCCTGCTTAAGCTTTTCCTGAAAAAGCCTCTTAACAGCTACGAAGAACTTCTAAACGTGCTGCTGGAGGTACACGAGCTTATGGAAACAGGCTCAGATTAAATTCAGCTTTTGTTATGTTTACAAACTTGCAGTCCATCAGATCATTTTTTGTGTGGCAACTTAAATATAAACCTTGGGGACTGCTTTTTAATCTTCCAGTTCAGGTTTTTAAAAGTTAAACATTTTGCACTGAAATCTCTATTTTTAACTGTTGTTATTTCATGGGAGGAGGTTAAAACGATACATGTCGGAGGCGCTTTTCCGCAAATGCAAACAGCAGCACGTCAGTTAGCTTTTGTGCTAAAATCCTGCCTTATGTAATACAACAGGACTTCCGTCAGCAAAAAATAAAAATTATTTTCGCCTATGCCTGCAGAAAACATAGCCAAAAAATGTGTTAGAAAGTTTAACTATGAAAAATGAAGTACTCGATTCAATAATTACGAAACAGGATGTAAAAAAGCTGGCTGCTTATTTCAAAAACAAAAAAGTGAGTCCTGATTTAATTGAATATACGATAAATAGCCTTACGCTTGAACTGGACGGAGAAAACGACAGGATTGTTTCAGAAATGCTGAAACAGTTACCGGCAGTTAAACAGCAGGAATTACCGGATATAATTGAGGGAGCCAGTCCTCTTATACGCTGCGTAAATGAAAAAGCAAAAGAGTCGCTGAAAGCCTTATTAATGAAAGGCTTTAAAGTAAATATCCGGGACGACGAAGGACGGACACCTCTTACACAAGCTGTAATTCTAAACGAAAGCGAGATGCTGAATATCCTGTTAGATCATTCACAGAATAACGATATTAATTCTATTGGCAGTTATTATGCAACCTCAGCTCTGGGAATAGCTTTTCAGAACGGGAATATGGATATGATCGACCTTCTGCTGCGCCACCGGGCTGACCCACAAATGATTGATCCCGACAACGGATATAAGCCCTTAACCCACTTAATACCTGAGAACCTGAAAAATGAGATATCGGCACTCATTCAAAAATATTCGTAATTTACGATAACTGAAACCCAATGGCTCCACCAATGCATGAACTCATTGAAGAACTGAAAAAAACCGAACATGGTTTTAAACATATTGTTGCAGCGGGCGACCACATCCTGGCAGATAAAACACAGGAGCCTTTTGCCCTGGCCACTACGCTTTTAACAGACAATACCTATCAGCTGAGGATGCTGGCGACCTATCTTTTAGGACAACTGTCCGCCACCAATCCCCAGGCCCTGCAACTGTTAGAGACAAGCGTTGCAGAAGACCCGAACTGGCGGGTGCAGGAAATGTTGGCCAAAGCGTTTGACCAGTATTGCCAGACAATCGGCTATGAAAAAAGTCTGCCTACGATAAAAAAATGGCTCAGAGATAGAAACCCGAATGTAAAAAGAGCGGTTATTGAAGGATTGCGCATCTGGACCAGCAGGCCTTATTTTAAAGACAACCCGGCTGTGGCCATAGCACTCATCAGCGCACACAGAGCCGACGACAGCGAATACCTGCGTAAATCCGCCGGCAACGCCCTGCGCGACATTGCTAAAAAACATGCGGACCTGGTACATGCCGAACTCTGCACCTGGGACCTGACCGATAAAAAGACAGCCTTTACCTGTAAACACGTAAAACCTGAATGATATTCCCCATAACATAAACACAACAATTATGGCACAGAACTATATGCCGCCGGACGAATTTCAGGGACTATCGCCTGTGGATATGCATAACCTGCTTTACGATACTTTCGGCGGGAAATCGCCCCTCTCATTTTCCGACACCATTAACGACGATATACTTGACCAGATTCCCCTTTTTAGAATAGCAGAAGAGTATTTAAAAATTATTCAGCGCGACAAACAGATTAAGCTGACTCCACTTGGTGCGTTGCCCAAAAAAGTAATGGCTGAGCTTTACGATAAACGATTTTTACCAGACGAATATATCGAAAGCGGCATAACTAAGCTCTGGAAAGAAGGCGATTGTATTTCAATCATGAGTGCCCGATTCTCCGCCGAACTTGCCGGACTGGTAAAAAAAGCAAACAACAGGCTTACCTTAACAAAAACGGCAGCCCGGTATCTGGACACAAACAATCGTCTGCAGATTTTCAAACAATTCTTTCAGGCCTTTACAGGCAAATTCTCCTGGAGTTATAATGACGGCTACCCGGAACAACCAATCGGGCAGCTGGGTTGGGCTTATTCTGTAATTATGCTCCGTAAATATGGCAACCAGCCCCGAACTGCACACTTTTATGCCGAAAAATATCTGCAGGCATTTCCAGCATTCCTTACATTTTTCCCGCCCGAGGAGTCAACACCCGTAGAGCAGTACTTCGGATGCTACACTATCCGCACTTTTGAGCGCTTTTTACTATGGTTCGGTTTCGTTACAGCCAATAAGCAGCATACCTTCTCAGATTTACACACCGATACATTTAAGCAGACAGAACTGCTGAAACATATCTTCGACGTTAACCGGTAACAATAACACACCGGAAGGGAGAAAACGAAACAACCCACAAAAACCTGAACAGATTACACTTGTATATGCATTGGGCGACTTTATAGAAGAAAACCCCGCCCCAGCCAGCCACATTATTGAAAAAATGGAATACTCCATACGGTTAAATACATTAGCGGCTACAGCTTAACAGGCACATTCGGGCTAAACAGAGTACACCGGTTATTATTTGCACTGAGACAAAATCAAAAGTGATTAAAGTGCATTGTGCCCCGCTGCAATGAGCGGAGTGCAGGAGAATGATGGTTACAGCCCGGACAAACACTGCTCCCAAACCTCCGTTTTCAACGACTCCGCAACAGACAAAAAAATTGACTTTTTGAATTATTTGCCTTATTTTTGCAATCAACCTGCATAAATAAACCCAAAAATGATTCTAAATTTCCATATCCAGAACTTTGGCACTGTAAAAGATCGGCAAACTCTTTCGTTTGAGGCCGACAGTTCCGATCACCTGGAAGAGCACTATATAACCACTATCAATGGCACCCGGATCTTGAAACTGGCTTTAATTTACGGTGCCAATGCCTCAGGAAAAACGACTATACTAAAAGCCCTCGATTTTTTACGAAGGCTGGCCCTGAATCCGGAGAGTAAAAAAACGGTAGAATTCGATTTTAAACCCTTTCTCTTTGATGCGCATACTCCCGCACAAAATTCGGTGCTTTCCCTGGAATTCTTTCAACATTCTGTTAAGTACTCTTATGAAGTAGAGTTCAACCGCAAAGCCATTGTACGGGAAAGGCTCGATTTTTACAACCCCAACAAAGCCAATGTATTTAAGCGGGAAACCGATCTTGAAAACCAGCTCAGTTCTATTACGTTCGGCAGTAAGATAAAGACAGATAAAACCACTGAAAAAATCTTAGAGGCGAATACCTTGTGGAATAATACGGTTTTAGGCGGATTTTTAAAGACCAATATTGAACTGAAGGAGCTTAAAGAAGTAACAGACTGGTTTTATCAATACCTGGATACCTTAATTTTAACAGGCAGTCAGCTGACTCCTTTTGTCACCTCAAATATTGACAAAGGCAGCATTTCAAAAGATGACGTTATCCGCATCTTAAAAAAAGCAGATTTCAACATTTCAGATATTATTTTTCGGGAAGAAATACAGGAAATGCCCCAGGAATTAGTTGAATTCTTTAAAAAGAATGTAAATGTTGAAGTTGTCGGAGACGTATCTATCCAATATAACGGGGAGGTTCGTACCGTTTCCCCGGAGTTTAGTCATACGATAGAAGGCACGGATTATACCCTGCCGTTTGACCTTGAATCACAGGGAACCATCCGTTATTATGGCTTTGCCGGGTTACTTGCACTGCTTATCAGGAATTCTGTCGCTTTCTCCATCGACGAACTGGAGTCTTCTCTGCACCCCGACCTGTACATGCATTTCCTGCTTTCCTTCCTTATGAATGCAGAACGATCGCAGCTGATCGCCACTACACACAATCGCGAAATTCTGAATAACAGAGACCTTTTCCGGGACGATGCGATATGGATCACAGATAAAGGGAAAACCGGTTCTACTTCCCTGTATTCCCTGGCCGATTTCGACAGTTCGGTGCTGCGGGATAGCACCAACCGTTTAAATGCCTATAAAAGCGGCAAACTGGGCGGCAATCCGAACCTGGGCGATTATTACCTGAATCTGAACAAGTAATGCGCCCGAAGAAAACCAACCCTGTAAAGCCGCGCCCGGCCTATGCGTTTGTTGTGGACGGCAGTTGCGAAGTGTGGTACCTGGATATGCTCAAGCGTAACGCAAGAGAACTTTTGATCAGCATAGAACCCAAAATCCCACAGAAAAAAAGTATTAAGGCCCAGTTTGAGAGCATAAAAAGTCTCTCTGAAAACTATACTAAAGTCTTTTGGATCGTAGACCTGGACAATGTGCTGAAAGAAAGGAAAGAAAAGCCCAAAGGGGCCCCATGCCCTATGCAGGCTTTTATTCAGTATCGTAACGACGTACTGAAACTTGAAAATGTAACCGTAATCGTTAACAATCCCTGTCTCGAATTCTGGTTTTTATTGCATTTTGAGTCAACCGCCAGATACTTCCAGAATTGCGAGGCTGCCGGCAAACAGTTGAAAAAGTACATCCCGGCTTATGAGAAGACACAGAAATTCTACACACAGGATAACGATATTTACAGGCAGCTGAACCCGAAACTCACTGATGCCATACAAAATGCAGCTAAACTGAAAGCCTTTAATCCCTCAGAGCCGGATAAAGCCGTTTGTGAAATGGCAGTGCTGTTTGCGGCTCTCTTTCCCGGGGAACTTCCATGAAACGAGGATGCCGTATCGCTGGCTTTTGTATTAAGCATACAGGCCTGAGCAGCCGGAACAGATGCCTGAAGCCATTGCAAACAGTAGTTCAGAAGTATTACCGGGGAAGAGATTTTAAGCAGAAATGATATATTTACATTGTGCTACAGACAGGTAAGACAATTAGCCCCAACCCAAACAAACCACAAATCATGACAAAAATAATTCTTCCCCTACTCCTAATCCTGACACTGGTTCCGTGCGTCAAGGGACAAACGGAAAACCGTACTTCACACCGGAAAAACTATATCGATAAAATTAAAAACGCCAGGCAGATCACCCGCTTAATTTCCAGAACAGATAAGCGGTATAAAAAATTCCACCCCAATGAGGGCTTATTTTTTATGGAAGAAAAATGCCGGAAAATAAGCGACAGTCTAAAAGTTCAGCCCTGGACAAAAGCAGATTTCGATCATAACGGACTAACCGATCTGCTAGTGGTCGGGAATTTGTTTGATCACTCTGTTATCTGTATCCTGGACAAGGGCGGTAGATATGAACTTAAACCCTTGACAAGACGTAGTTTCCAGGATTGCACCTTTCCTGTGGTTGAAGGGAATAAGATAAAATACTATTTCGAAAGTTTGCCGGAATGGGGAAAACGAAGCCAACAACAAAAGCTGGAACAAATAACACTGGTATACAGGTTTGGCGACTTTATAGAAGAAAACCCCGCACCGGCAAACCATAGTATCGAAAAAATTGAATACACAACCACCATGTGTTTTGGAACCTGCCCGGTTTTTAGCATAACGATCCATCCGGACCATACGGCAACCTGGAATGCAGAAATGTATAACAAAATAAAGAACAAGAACGTAAGCGGGAGTTTCACTACAAACATTACGGAAGATAAATACAACGATATCACAAATCTGCTTAATTACATAGACTTTGAAAGCCTGCGGGACAGCTACTCCGTTAACTGGACAGACGACCAGTCCTGTACGCTGAAGATCACGTATGATAATGGCAAGGTTAAATCCATTAACGACTACGGATTAACGGGAACCTTCGGCCTGAACAGATTGTACCAGTTACTGTTTGCACTGAGAGGAAATCAAAACTGGGAAAAGTAAAAGCCCTCCGAACAGAACGAAAAACCTTAAAACCGGCAAATAAAAGGATAACACGCCGCACGAATGGAAAAATACATTGACGATCTTAAGAAAATTGAACATGGCTTTAAACATATAGTTGCAGCCGGCGATCGCATCCTGGCCGATAAAACACAGGAACCTTTTGCCTTGGCCACTACGCTTTTAACAGACAGCAGCTACCAGCTGAGAATGCTGGCAACCTACCTTTTAGGACAACTGTCCGCCAGCCATCCCCCAGCCCTTAAACTGCTTGAGACAAGCGTTGCAGAGGACCCAAACTGGCGGGTGCAGGAAATGTTGGCCAAAGCGTTTGACCAGTATTGCCAGACGATCGGCTATGAAGAAAGTCTGCCTGCGATAAAAAAATGGCTCAGGGATAAAAACCCGAATGTAAAGCGAGCGGTTATTGAAGGACTGCGCATCTGGACAAGCAGGACGTATTTTAAAGACAACCCGGCTGTGGCCATAGCACTCATCAGCGCACACAGATCCGACGACAGCGAATACCTGCGTAAATCCGCCGGCAATGCCCTGCACGACATTGCTAAAAAACATGCGGACCTGGTACATGCCGAACTCTGCACCTGGGACCTGACCGATAAAAAGACAGCCTTTACCTGTAAGCTGGCCCGGGGCAAATGAAAATACCGGTCGCGGATTGCGGCGCTTGCTACCTGCGGTAGTACGTTCGGAATGACGATTGCCAAACGTTCAGGTACCCGGCCCAAACATTTAGCAGAGCGGTTCAAACCTTTAGGCTCCCTGTCCAAACGTTTAGCTAAAACTATCAAACGTTTAGGTTCCGGGGCTAAACGTTTAGGTTGCCGGGCTAAATTTTTAGGTTACCTAACCTAAACGTTTGGGTTCCGAAGCTAAAATTTTAGGTTCCTGAGCTAAACGTTTAGGTCCCCGACCTAAAGGTTTAGGGTATACCGCCTAAACGTTTGGTTTCCGCACCTAAACCAGGCTGTAAAAGCGGGCTTATACTACATAGCGGGCGCTTCGCCGGCGTAGGTAACCTCGGGCCAACAAGCGGCCGCCGTAATCTACGCATTCCTTTACCCGGTAAGGACGCAGCAAAAACACGGGTACAAAAACGAAGCCACCAGCGGTAAATTACCACGAAAACCCTTATATTAGCTATCCCTTAAAAAGCATATCTTTAACACCTAAATCTTTACCAAATGCGCAACAGCACTAAAATACACCAGGGCCGCAACATTAAACGCTTCCGCGAGATGTTAGGCATAAAGCAGGACGCCCTTGCCTGGGAGTTAGGAGACGACTGGAACCAACAGAAAATAAGCCTGCTGGAACAGCGCGAAACCATCGAAGACAACATCCTGAAACAGATCGCCGAAGTGCTGAAGCTGCCCGTGGAGGCCATTCAGAATTTTGATGAGGAACAGGCGATTTACAACATTGCATGCCAGTTTTCAGACAATGCCGTAAATAACAACGGCGTTAATATCCAGCACATCAACCCCATCGAGGAAATAAGAAAGCTGCATGAGGAGAAAATGGCGCTGTACGAGCGCATGCTCAAGGAAAAGGACGAGATGATGGCGAGGCTGGAAAGGTTGATGGAGGGGAGGTAAACATTTAAACATCTCATAATCAATCAAAAATGAACTATTCTTCGCAAAGAATAAGTGTTACCTTTACAGGCTAATTTACAGTTGGTTTTATTAGTATGGCCACTACCATATTTGAGCGTAATATTTGTGATTTAAACTTCTCCTTTTTGTCAGAATCAGGAGAAGGAGGTGTGCTATTAACCCAAGCCTACGAAAGTTTAACGAGGGATATTGCCACTCCTAATATACTTTTTGCACTGGAAAAAGCAAGAAAATTTGAGGCCGATGCTGTCTATTTTCGCTACTTTCAAGATGGGCGGGCAGCTACTCCGCAACTGTACTTTTTTGATTATACAAATAAACCACTTTCAACTGAGGACAAAAACCAGATACACGTTCGTATGTGGAATGGGTACCAGGTTCCGGCTTACATAATCATTGAGCAATCTGCAATTAGCATTTTTGACTCCCGTGAAAAGCCTGATGAAGATAAAAGTAGCTATGCGCATGAGATTATTAGCCTGACAGGTGATGCTATTAAGGCTTTTAATGCTAAGGGCTTTGATGATGGATTGTTTTGGGAAGAGCAAAATAAGAAGAACTTTAAATTTGAACAATCGGCAACCAAAGATCTAATTCGTGGGTTGAAGTCCGTTTATAAAAGTTTTCAGGAACAATCGAATCTTGATAAGCATGTAGCACTAAAACTTCTTGTTCAAAGTTTATTGATTAAGTACCTGGAAGAGCGGGATGAAGATAGCGCCAGCGGCTATTTTGCGGGCACCTATTTTAAAAGAAACTTTCAATGTACTAATTTTTGTGATACCATAAGAAATGGTAAGTTATTGGACCTGTTGGACAAACTGGCCAGCGACTTCAATGGAAAGATATTTGAATGGAATAAAAAAACAGAGCAAGCAGAACGGGCTGCAATTCAAAACACCGAGGTTAATCAGCTAGCCGATTACTTGGACGGGAACATCCGAGATAGCCAATATGTATTATGGCGGCTATATTCTTTTTCTCATTTACCCGTCGAGGTAATTAGCTCAGTGTATGAAGAGCTGCTTACAGATAGTAAAGATATCGTGTACACACCTGAAATGATTGTGAGTACGCTGGTGGATGAATGTATGCCGTTGAAAGAACCACAACAAAACTTTAAGCTAATTGACGTGAGTTGCGGTTCCGGTATATTTCTTGTAAAGGCCTACAAACGAATTGTGCAATGGTGGCGGTACGAACAATGGCTCGAAACCGGAACATTATCCAAACCGTCTTTAGCTGTTTTAAAAGAATTGCTTTTGAAAAGTATTCATGGAGTAGACATTCAACAGGATGCTATACGGTTATCCATATTTAGCCTGGCGCTGGCGGTATTAGATGAAGTAAATCTAGATCCCCCAACTTGGGGTAAATTGAAATTTCCCGATCTAAGCGAAAATATAATTACTAAAGATTTCTTTGAATTTATAACCAATAACCCTGTGCAAGACTTTGACCTGGTTATTGGGAATCCTCCGTTTAACCCTCCCCAAACAGAAGACGGAAAAACACAAACAAAAAATGGTTATCTAAAAGCCGTTGAAAAAAAGTTCGGGTATAAAAGTGAGATACCTATTCCTACTCAAAACATAGCGCTACATTTCTTTTTTCAATCATTTAAATTACTGAAAACCGGAGGATTATTATGCTTAATACAACCTTCAGGGCCTTTATTATATCAAGATGAACAGGAGTTTAAAAATACTGTTTTCTCGAAAGTTAATCTTTTACAGGTAATAGACTTTTCGAAACTTTCTGAAAAAATATGGGAAAATGCAAATGTTGCGACAGCAGCTATTTTTGTTCAGAATATTTTACCTAATGATGAGCCAATTCTTCACCTAATAGCCGAACGTACATTTTCTAATACAAATAAATTGTTTTTAGAATTTGACTACTACAACTTTCACTTTATCCATAAAGTGGATTTATTATCAAATTCTTTTATTTGGAAAACAAATCTGTTGGGAGGAGGAAGATTGTTCGATCTCATACAGAGATTAGAACAGCTCCCCAAGTTGATTGATTATTTAAAGGAAAAAAGGAGAAATTATCAATGGGCATTTGGTGTTGGATTTGTTGTTGGTAATAAAGAACTTAAGGCTGATTATATAACAGGCAAACAATACATTGAAGTTATTGACTTAGAAGAAAAGGGGCTTGTTAAAAAGCCAAGACCATGCTTAATTGATGGATTTTATACTCCGAGAAAGAAAGATATCTATCAAGCTCCACACATTTTAATACGGGGAATAATAGGGGATTCAAAAATCCCAGTTTATTTTTCAAGAGAATATTTAGCTTTTCCAAAAGGAATTATTGGCATCTATGCCCCTGAAAGGGAACATTCTGAGCTTCAAAAGCTATATGAATATCTCAATCAACATTCCGAAGTATTAAGAGCTTTCATTATGTCGACAAGTGGAAGAGTGCTTGTTGATAAAGCAACTGCTTTAAATATGGAGGATGTTTTAGACGTTCCGTACATTGAAATACCTCTTGCAATTTCAGAAGCAGAACAATTAATAATTACAGATATTCAAAAATACTACTCTAAGATCAAAAATGAGTATTGGTTAGAACCTACAACTGTAGATTTTATTAAGCAATTTACTGATGTTTTTTGCAAGACTCTTAACAGTGTCTACCAAATTGGGAATAAGCAATTTCAACCATATAAAATTTTAGATACAGGCAATTACTTTGCTGTACATTTTGAATATAGGGAAGAAATTATTACTCTTATAGAAGAGCAAATTTTAAATTTAGAACAATATATTCAAGAATCTATTCCTCAAATATATAATAATCAACAACATGTCCACATTCAGAAAATAATGAAAGTGTATGGTAGGGATAGTATTATTTTGGTAAAACCAAAACAACTGCGGTATTGGTTACCTTCCATTGCACTAAGGGATGCAGACGAATCATTTGCTGACTATGTAAAAATCCGTTATCCGAATGCTTAAAGATAGCCAACCCAATTACTCTTTGCCCTTGCCTAATTCGCTTAGCGTATCTTCTACCATTGAAGTAGATAAGGTATTAGAATTTATTGACGAGAATATATCCAGCTTTTGTACTTATTACCAAACAATAAAAGACTCAGATAGAGAAAACAGAATAAGTGATTTTCTTGTTCATCATTTTCAACTATGTAAGGCTGAACAATCCGGAGGTTTTTTCCCTTATGATTTCAGGAAAAACCCAACACAAGCCCATTCTGGTAAAGAAACGGATATTGGTGTTTTTGTATTAACCCGCGAAATCAAACCAACTCCTATTTTAGAATTTGAAGCCAAGCGACTTTCATATTCTTCCAATAATAAAGAATATGTTTGTGGGGAAAGAGGCGGGATAGAACGTTTTAAGAGAGGTCATCATTCATCTCATCTCAATGTCTGTGGTATGTTTGGATATATACAAAGCCGCACATCTGCAGAATGGATTAAAATAATTAATGGATGTATAAATGATCTCGCTCAAACTAATACAGACAGCACAATTGATTGGACACCTACCCCTGAGGTGTTGAAACCTATAACCACCTTTTCTAAAGTCGATAAGCTTTCTTCAAATAATTTACGCAAACAAAGCGGCGACAAAATTTTGCTTTGGCATTACCTGATAGATTTATGTTAGAAATTGATGGCAGCTTCGCCACCTAACCCAGGCTCACCAACCACCAGGTAAATATCTTCTTCTATACAGCCACTTTCATACTCTTTAAGGGTTTTTACGATATTAACCACGTAACACAGATTCCCCTCTTATTCTTTTTATAACTAATTCTACATTGAAATCTGGAGGCAACGGTTTAAATTCACCTTTGCTATGGGTTATAGAATATGTTTGTCTTTGAAATTCCCGCAAGGACTTTATTTCAAAAGATACAACCAACACGGCATCATTTTCTCCACCTTTCAATCTAAGTAAATCCTTTAACGCCGTTTCCATTGGTTTTGTAAACCTTGAATCTCCATATTGACTCGTGTTAACCTGTGCAAAAAAACAATGAAGGTCTCTCGATGTCGCCTCGACAATATTAGAATAATAAGGAGTATCCTTATTCCACTCAATTCCAACCATCAAATCTGTTTTATTTTTCCAAAGTCCCCGATGATGAATGTTAGCTAGTTCAAAACAATAATACGTACTAAAATAGATATTTTTCCACACAAACAAATCATATCTGTATATAGAAGGTTTAGGAACTTTTGCGTGATTTCCTTCTATAACATGTTGTTCGAGATGTGCGTAGTGATTTTTAAGACGAGGAATGATAACAGAATCCTTCACTCCTCCAATAGTTACCGGTAGTACAGTAACTATAAAGTTATAAGCATATTCAGCTATTCTTACATGCTCCAATCCAGTTGTAACCATTTTTTCATTCTTTCGAGCGTAATCTACAATGCTAGATAACAGATCTAAGGGAATAAAGAATTCTGGAAATAATAGAATATCCGCATTTTCTTTACGAGCCGATTTTATTATTTCACCGAGACTCTTCATCCTCTCTTTACCCATATTAGCCTTGCCTCTAATACTACTTAATATATTCCCCTCAATAACTTTTGTATTTACAAAAGCTACTTTAAATTCATTTCGCTTCTCATCGTCTTTAACTCGTATTTCATTCAACCGAACTTCTGGACTGTTTGATTTAGTAATCGCATCTATAGTGAAAATTTCCCCTTTACTCACGGCTCCTCCCGGTAACCATTCATAATCTGGAATATGTGTAATCCTATTAGCTTTTTGAAAAAGATCATAGGCTTCGTCTAACATACAATCCCACAACTCTACTGATTGAAAGGGTTCTTCAAGTTTTTTTTTCTTTTCGCTATGAAGAGTAAAAATTTCAGTATTAAATTCATTCTTCACAAGAAAAGTTTCTCTTTCTAACTGAGAAAAGATTAATGCCATATTGCATTCCCAAAACTTAATACGACGAGGTGAATTTAAAATCAGTTCTTCATCCAATTTGAATTTTTTAAAATCTATATGAGGAGCTACTAAATTTTTAATGCTAGCTTTTTTAGATGCTTCTGTATAATTGAGAAGAGGATGGATAATATAATGATGCCTTATCATATTTGCCCGTCTAAAACGTTTCTGCCAATATGCATTAGCTTTTGTAGGTTGATAATCGTTAATAGAAAAAAAGATATCAGCCTGCCATTTCTCTGTCTTGAATTCAAATTCTCTGGCTGCTTCAAAAGCCTCGTCATAAAAAGCTAGATTCAACGAAAACGTTATTTCATTGGCCACATCTAAATATTCAGCAAGCGAGTTAATTAGATCGCGTTTATACATTCCTAATCCACGCTTAGGTCTTAAATCACGAATTTCTTCTATACACTGTAAGTAGAAAATAACATAGTACTTTGCTTTGTTATTAACCAAAAACAATGTAAATATTCTTTCCCATAAACGATAAAACTCAACCGCGGTCTTATATCTAAAGAACTTAATAATCTCATCACATATCTCATCCGTGAGTTGTTCCTCCTGTCTCAGAGAGCTGAATATCTTATTCGAAAGAAAAAGTGTTAATCCAAACCTATCCTCTTTATAGTCTTTAAGAGTTCTTACTTTATCTTTGGAATCCTCATATTGTAAATGATATGCCGCTTCAGTAAATGTACCATTATTAAGGTCCTCATCGGGAAAATCTCGAAATTCACTTGTTCGTTCTTGTAGCTCTTCTTTAAGCTTATCAATTACCAGCTGAGATTCCTGCGCATCAAATAAGTACACTAGAGATTTTGAACTCTGACAATATAATGAATCATATTGTTGCCCACCAAATCTAATTTTTCTACCTTCAGCATCATTTCCTTCTATTTTTAGAATTGGATGAAAATTTTCGATTACAAACTTCTCTAATCGAGTATAATCTTCACTTATTACAGAGCTGCTAAAATCATCAGATTCAATATCATCAGGATGCACAGGATCAGCAATTACGAATAATAGATCATCAACATACCTACCATAGTATATAGGTTTAATATGCCGTTTAACATTATCATCAAATTTCTTCAAATAATAATTAGCAAGCACATATGAGGATACAAAGCCAATTGGCAGTGATACATGGCCATCACGCCTTTCCCGTCTATGTTTTCTAAAAAGTATATCTGTATATTTACTATGAATATTTACAAAAATTCTCTTTAAGTTATAATAATTGTCAAGTGGATATCCGTCATCTTCCTCTCCTAATCTATACAATTCATCTTCTGGGAACTCTATCGAATTAAAGTATTCTTTAATATCTAAATTAACAAAGGCCACATCTCTATTCACACTAAGAACTTGCTTAGCATGTGATAGGGCTTGATCCCTCCAGTTTTTATATTGAGTAAAATAAGGTTTGAACAATCCTGAACCTTGCACTAAATGATCTCTTTCCTTGCTTAAAATAAGACGGTTCCCTAAACACTCATCTCCTAATTGTGCATCTAAGTGGACCCCATGAACCATAATCCATAAAACACCAATAATATGAAGCTCTATTGGCGCATTAATAAAGGAAGTCACCTTCTCAACATGATAATTATACTTAGACTCTTTATTCGTAATGAAATTTTTTTCGTCCTCCTCACTATCAAGATTTAATTTTTTGGGATAATAATTAATACTAATTTTATTAATCAGCTCATCAAAAAAGAAAGAATCTTCATTATACTCGTTAATAGCCTCTGTTATTTGCGCTAGTTTATCTTTTAAGGTCACTTTTCTTTTAACCACATCCCTATACTCGGAGTGCGTTATAAATTGAAATAGGCTGCCCTTCTTTGTAATTCCAGTTTCAAATTCTACTAATTGTCGCCGAAGATATAAGTCGGTATTATCATGATATACATATGATTTCAACTTAATATAAGCTTGTTTCACTAATTCTTCTGAAATATACTCCATAATTTTAATCTATATGTTTTTCAATTCGTAATTTTATGATAATTAAGTTTTTAATTAAAAGAGTAAACTTATCTCTTATGTGTTTATAAAATTACCAACATCACTTTGGGGAAAGCATACATTCATATGTTGAAATAAGAAATTTCTATAGTTGCGGGATATTGGTTAACGAATGGTTTAACCAAATATAAAAACTCCTCACTATTGTACAAAAAATAATTCCTACCGAAACATCTCCTCCTCCATCACCCGCAGACTCTGGCCGGACTTATTCTTCCAGTATTGCCGGCCGTTCAGGTTGTAGCCGGCTATCACTGAGGCGGCCGGAGACGGGGTGTAGAACAGGTAGTTGGACTGGAATACGTACTTCTCCCCTTCCAGGGCCAGCACGCCATTGCCGATCAGCTGCTGACGCAGGTTGGCATAACCGGTAGATAAACCGGCCTGGGTATGCAGGGCCGCTTCGGAACCTTTCAGTACCACAATGCCGTCGCCGTCGATATAAGCCTCGGCACTGAGACCCGCAGCCAGGTTCAGGTACAGGCGCTGCACACTGAGCTCTTCGGACTCGCGCACCAGGTACTTATTGTAGGTGGCAGCAGGCTCTTCGGCTTTAGAGAGATCGCTGCCGCTATCGCTGTGGTAGCAGAAATGCGGCATACGCGATACATCTTCGAGCAGGCGGTAGCCTAATACGCCTAACAGCAGCTTCATATAGCCGAGGTATTCTTCCATGGCATCGCGCTCGGCACGGGGCAGCTGGGAAAGCTGCGACTGATTCTGGTTGTCTAAACGGTAAATATGGTTACCGGAGGCTATCTGCTGGCAGCGGCACTCCAGGTATTTTACCTGCGATTTACCCAGATTTTCGTCTTTGGCACTGAATATTACCAGCTCGTTCCAGAAGTCTTTGCTGCGCACATGCTCTTCGATACGCCGGGCTATCTGCTCGCTTTCGCCTATGTATACCTTGGGGAAATTGGTTTCTTCTTCGTAGCCGAACAGGAAATATACACCGGGCATCTGTATGTTTTCTTCGCTCAGCAGCTCGGCCACCTTACTGCGCGGACATGCCGTGGCCTGTATGGTCTGGTTTACCACCTCGGCAATCTTTATGCCGGATACCGTTCCGTCTTTCAGGTATATACGTATCGATTTTCCTAAGCTCATATCCCTTGCTGATGGGTGTAGCCGTTAACGCACCTGTTCGCAAAAGCATACATAAAATGGCTTTGCAGGAAATTGGGTTGTTACGGTTTTGCTACGCTAAGATAGGTTTTTCGTTTGTAAATGCATAGCCCCAGGACCTAACGCCGGCGCCCGATATTGAGACTGAGCATAATATCGAAATTAATGTCGCTGTAAAGCCGGGAATGATCGATGGCCATACCCACACCTACCCCTTTAAATACCCGTACCCCGGCCATATATACATGCCGGAACTCGGTAAGGCGGAACATGTACGACAGGTTTACGCGCTTCCAGAAATCGAGATACAGGCCGGCATCGAGGCCAAAACCGGGACGCATATAAACCAGCGTGTAGGGGGCAATTACAACTTTATTCTTAATATTAAATGCGTAGGACAGATTGGTGTAGAACTCGCGGCGGTTGCGGATAAGTTCTTCGCCATCGACCCGGCGCACGGTACCTATTACGTTTTTGGCGGCTACACCCAGCGCAAGCCCTTTTACCCGGTACTGTATGCCCAGGTCGAGATCGGGATTGAAGTAGAGGGAATAGCCTGTGCGGTTTGCCTGTGTGGCACGACTCCAGTTTACTACATCGAAATTGAATACACCCCGCACCCCAAACGCAATACGGTGTGTTTTGGGCAGCTTAAGCTCGTAGCTGTAACCGGCATACAGCGTGTGCCGCCCGTAGAAGGAGTAAGCGTCGAACATATAAGCGGCTGAGTAGAATCCGCCGATACGTTTTACATACCCGAGGTGACTCAGGTATACGTTCAGGGGCTTTTGCCATACATCGTTGCTAACAATCTTATGCTTAAAATAGGCCACATTGCGGAAACGAACCGCCGTATCGAGCGGACCGGCAGCTACGTTGTAGTAGGTCATATCCGAAAAGTGCATGGAGGGACGGAACAGGGTCTGTGCCTGGGCCAGTGCTGCCAGGAACAGGGTACTTATAAGCAGTATCTGTTTTTTCATTACTTAAGGGCGTTAAAGTCGTCGATGGTTTTCAGTACGTACTTGTCAAGCTCAGAGTCGTGGCTGCCGCCGGGATAGGTATACAGGGTAACATCGCCTCCGGCAGCCGTAAGCCCGGCTTTGGCATCTTCGGAGTTGAAATAAGGCACAATTTCGTCGGCATCGCCGTGGTGCAGAAATACCTTACCCACCGGCTGCCAGCCCTGGTGGTAAGAGTTGCCGGCAATAGCAGCGGTCATCTGGGTATCGGTACCGTCGAGTATGCGGGCAATAAAGAAATTGTTGAATATCTTATCGGGCCGCAGTGAGGGGGTGATAAGCGCCGAGGCCTGATCGTACACGGGGTATGACCACAACTGATCGGTAGGCCGCTTAATACCGGAGAACTTGTTTACAGTATATACACCCCATGAATAAATGCTTACGTATTTTATCTCCTGGTCTTTACGGTTGAACAGATCCTGTAAGAATGCCCTGAAATTATAAGGCCCTGCCAGTCCGGAACTGGCCAGCACCGTAAACTCGGCAGGGTATTGCTCCTGTATATATTTATGCGCCGAAAGGCAGGCTCCCGCCCCCTGCGACCAACCACTGATGAACAAACGGTTGTCGTAATAATAGCCGTTTGCATTGAGGTATTTTTTAGCGGCTAAAAGTCCGTCTATATTCTGCTTAAACAGCTCGGGGTAGTATATGTATGGATGTTCCATCCCCTCAGTAATACCATAACCGATATAATCGGGCAGGAATACCGTATACCCGGCTGTAGCCAGGGAAAGGCCCACATTGCGCAGTTCCAGGAAATTGTCGCCTTCGCCTTTGTAGTTAGACGGGGTCTGCTTTTCGGGCCCGGCCGCCTTCAGCGGCACATGGGTACCATGCAGGTAGGCCACCAGGTAAGCAGTATCCAGACCATCGGGCATCAGCAGCAGTCCGCGCGTATCTGTTGGCCTGCCATTGTACTCGGTACGATAAGTAATATAGCGGTATTTTACATCGTACTTGGCATTTGCCCCGATTGCAAGTTCGGTTATATAAGCGCTCAGTTTTTCCTTACTCAGCAAGCCTTCGGGCCCGGCATCGATAAGATCGCCGCGTTGTTTACCCGGAGCCAGCGGCGGAGTATCTTTACCACAGGCGGCCAGCAATAAAAAAAGAAAGAGGGGCAGAATTTGTAGTCTTTTTGACCTCATAAGGTTACGGTTTTCGTTATACGTATCCGATGGTAACAGGTATACGAATATACTATTTTGAGAGTAAACTTCAACCAAAGTTCGCTTTTATCTTTCCATCTTGAAGGATTGAACATATCCTTATCTGATTGATAAATTTATATCATATTGCCTATAATTCATAAGATTACACACATTTTATATCAAATTGCATATAAAATTTTATAAATCTGACATATTATATTCAAAAGCATATAATGAAAACGTTGGCAGAATTTGTAAAAGAGAAGCGAAAACAAGCGGGTCTTACCCAGGAAGAATTTGCGCTGAGCGCCGGCGTAGCACTTACCGTAATCCGCAAAATTGAGCAGGCGAAAGAAAACCTGAACCTGGGCAAGGTAAACCAGGTGCTAAAAATGTTTGGACACGAGCTGGCTCCCGGAAGCAGCAAAGATCTTAACATGAACAATATATGAGAAAAGCGCAGATTTATTACGGAGACACCCTGGCCGGAATTCTTACCGAAACCGACGACGGGTTGTATACATTTATGTATGCGTCTGCCTATGTAGCACAACATCCCGGAGATTTCATTACGTTCAGCATGCCGGTACACACAAAAATGTACACGGAAAAACGCCTGTTCTCCTTTTTCGATGGCCTTATTCCCGAAGGCTGGCTTTTGGATATAGCTTCCAGGAGCTGGAAGATCAATCCCAATGACCGTATGGGCCTGCTACTGGCCTGTTGCCGGAACTGTATAGGCGCCGTAAGTGTAATCCCAATACCTGAAGCCGATGAAGAATAAATGCCTGTATTGCTATAAAGAGACAGATGGCCGTGATTTTCACGAAAAATGCAGCAGAGCTTTCTTTGGTACATCGCAGCCGCCTTTACTCGAATATGCGTATAACGAAATGGCCGAAATGGCTAAATCTATTATAGAACGAAGCATTGCCATCCCCGGAGTACAGCCGAAACTTTTACTTTCCCTTGTAAAAGAAGTGCAGTCTAACGGTAACCGGGCACGTCTTACCGTTGTGGGCGCCCTGGATGGTAATTACGTATTGAAACCGCCCACAGGCGCATACCCTGAATTACCTGCGAATGAACATGTAACGATGCGTATAGCAGAAGCCCTGAGAATACCGGTGGTGACTTCAACCCTGATACGCCTCAGCTCCGGGGAACTGTCCTACATTACCCGGCGCATAGACCGAAGTAATGACGGAACTAAAATACACATGCTGGACATGTACCAGATACTGGAGGCTTTTGATAAATATAAAGGTTCGATGGAAAGGGTCGCCAAAGCTCTCAACGACTATTCAACGCGTCCCCTGCTCGACAAATTACGTTTTTTTGAACTGGCTCTGTTCTGCTATCTTAGCGGTAATAACGATATGCACCTGAAGAATTTTTCCATGATTAAAAACGGCGATGACTGGTATCTGGCACCGGCTTATGATCTATTGAACGTCTCCATTGCCAATCCTGATGACCCCGAAGAACTCGCGCTTACGTTAAAAGGAAAAAAACGAAAAATTCAGCGGATACACTTCGAAACATTCGGTTTGGAACTGGGCCTCACCGAAAAACAGCTGACCAATGTTTTTAAGCGGTTTGTACAGAATAAAGAAACTGCACTTACATGGATCCGCTCTTCGTTCTTATCTCCTGAAATGCAGGAGGCATACATTACCTTATTGACAGAGCGTTACCGAAATTTCGGTCTTTCGTAATACGGACTCACAACACTCTCTGTCCTTCTCCACCCCTCCACCCCTTCACTTCTTCACTCCTTCACTCCTTCACTCCTCCCAGACTCCGAACAACAAAAAAGGCCTGCCTTTACAGACAAGCCTTCTCTTTTAAGTTATTCTAAAACGCTGTATTAAGCGCTCTGTAATGCTTCTTTTACGCGATCTGCCGCTTCGCTGAGAGCAATTGCAGAAGACACCTTAAGACCGCTTTCGTCGATGATCTTTTTAGCTTCTTCGGCATTGGTACCTTGCAGGCGCACAATTATCGGAACTTTAATTTCTCCGATGGATTTGTACGCATCTACCACACCCTGGGCCACACGGTCGCAACGTACGATACCACCGAATATGTTTACCAGGATAGCTTTTACGTTAGGGTCTTTCAGGATAATACGGAACGCTTCTTCTACACGTTTGGCATCGGCCGTACCGCCTACGTCGAGGAAGTTGGCCGGTTCGCCGCCGCTCAGTTTAATCATGTCCATAGTAGCCATAGCCAGTCCGGCACCGTTTACCATACAGCCCACGTTACCATCGAGTTTTACATAGTTCAGGTTAAACTTACCGGCTTCTACTTCCATAGGATCTTCTTCGCTCTCGTCGCGCATGGCGTAGAGGTCGGGGTGACGGTACAGCGCATTTTCGTCCAGGCTTACCTTGGCATCCACGGCAATAATTTTGCTGTCGGATGTTTTCAGCACCGGATTAATTTCGAACATGCTGGAATCAGTTTCTTCGTATGCCTTATACAAGGCCGTTACAAAGCGTACCATTTCTTTGTTGGCTTCGCCGCTGCAACCCAGGTTAAAGGCTACTTTGCGGGCCTGGAAAGGCTGCAGACCAACAGAAGGCTCTATTACTTCCTTAAAGATAAGATGCGGCGTATGTTCGGCCACTTCTTCAATATTCATACCGCCTTCGGTAGAATACATAATAATATTTTTACCGGTACCACGGTCGAGCAGGATACTCATGTAGTATTCCTTAGGCTCTTCGGCTCCGGGATAATAAGCGTCTTCGGCAACAAAAACCTTGTTTACGGTTTTGCCTTCGGGCCCTGTTTGCAGGGTGATGAGTTTTTTACCCAGAATATTGGAGGCAATGGTACGTACTTCGCCGGCATTTTTGGCTACCTGTACACCGCGCTGCTCGCTTCCTTCGATCTTCCCTTTTCCCCGGCCGCCGGCATGTATCTGCGATTTAACCACACACCAGCTGCTGCCGGTACGTTTTGCCATTTCTTCGGCTGCCGCTTCGGCTGCTTCCGCTGTTTCGGCTACTATACCGCTCTGCACACGCACGCCGTATTTTGCCAGTATTTCTTTGCCTTGATATTCGTGTAAATTCATCGTTTGAGAAATTTAGGCCAAAAATAATAGAATTCGACTGTGCCCGGGCTTTAAATATATTTTTTTTGCAAAGTTTTTGCACCGGCATTCTCCGGCAAAAAAAAAGAGGCGCCCGAAAGCGCCTCTCTCTGGTCATTCCTTAAAAAACGACCATGCCTATTATTTTTTGATGAATTTCATCACTTTCCAGGCTTCACCCGAACGTAAGCGCAGCTGGTATACACCGGCCTTAAGACCGGATACATCCAGGCTCTGTATGCCGTTGTTACCGGCAGTAAATTTCTGGTTCAGCAGCACTTTACCGCTTATATCCATTATTTCGGCAGTAACACCGGCAGCCGGCAGCTGACTGTAACGGATATTAAGCACATCTGCAGCCGGGTTGGGATACAGGTCTACCTGGCCCTGGGCCCATTCTTCGGCAGAAAGTGCCACCGCATTGTATACCTGGTTGGTAGTAACGGTATCGCAGGCTCCGTAAACGGTAAGGGTAACCACATAGGTACCTTCGCCGCTGTACAGATGGTAGGGGTTTACCTCGGAGGAAGTACTTCCGTCGCCAAAATCCCACAGGTAGCTGGTTCCGCCCACGCTGTTGTTTTCGATAAGAGCGGCCAGTCCGTAGCTGCCAGACAGGTCAAAGGCCGCACTGGCTCCGGGCAGGTCGTTTACCACTACCGTATCGGTAAACATACCGCAGGCCGATGTGGCTGTAATTACATAACTCCCTGCCTGTGTTACGCTGATCTGTGAACCGGTTCCCCCGGACGGGCTCCAGCTGTAGGTTACGTTGTTTACAGCCGGGGCACCAATGGTAACGGCATCGCCGGCGCATTTTTCCAGCAGATCGTCGTTAAGCAGACCCAGGCTGCTGCCCAGGAACTCGTCGGCTCCTATATCGGGTGTACTCATGCGGGCATCGCCGTCGATATCGGTTGTAACAGCCGCAAACGGAGTTCCGGCACCGTCGAGCTCGGCCACGCAGGTATGCAGATCTTCGTTGTTAAACAGCGGGTCTACTTCCAGCGAATGTGCATCGAAAGCAGAAACCATCTGCCAGTCTGCCAGTGTAGGCATAACCTGCCCCATATAGTTACCCATATCGCCGGAACCGCTCTTGTACCAATTGTTGTAATCGCAGCTCAGCAGCGAAATACTGTTGGGCGCATTAATCAGAAGCATATTGCCCGAACTGGTGATAATATTATTTAGCACCCGGAAGTTAGAACCTGAAGATATATCAATTACAGCATAGGTAGTGGCATTACTTGCATAGGAAAAGCTGTTGTTAATAATATCTACAGTACTGTTTGCCGTGCTGATGGAGCGAATGGCAGACGCATTGGATACCGTAGCCGAATTGTAGAAGAAGTTGTTGGCAATAAGATAAGGCTGCAGGGCCGTACCTTCGGTACTGCTCATATAAATGGCATAGTTTGTGGTATCGGCAATGAAGATATTACCTGTAATGGAACCTCCATTCTGGTTGTACATGTATATACCGTATTGCGTAGCTGCTCCGCCGCCGGAAATGGTATCCATTACAATTTTATTGCCCGAAATCTGGCACTGGTTCTGGTAGTACAGGTAAATGGCCGTAGTATGTATACGGGTAAACTCGTTGTTGAGGATTTTATTACCGGTTTCGTAATTGGCCGAAGCTCCGTACATACGAACACCACCACCGAAATCCTGGAAGAAGTTATGACTTATGGTCACATTTTTTTCGGACGAGCCGGAAGGCATGGTAATGGCCGTAGTGGCATCCGTAGCCGTGGTAAGCCCTGTATTGTTGGTGCTGCCTATAAAACGACAGCTGTCGATAAAGATATTGGACGAGCCTCCCAGCATATGAATGGCATTACGGAAAGAGGTTCCCTGGGGCTGAAAGCTGATGTGCTGGAAACCCCAGCCACGGGTGCCGTCGAGGCGTATCAGGTAATTGCTGGCCGCAGCGCTTGCATTTTCCTGTATAATAAGGTTGGCTGCATTTTTGGTTTCGGAACGTAAAATTACCATCTCGCCCGGATCGTAATCGAAATAATCGCCCTGCAGCAGGAAACGCGCTGTATAGGTATCGTCTTTTATGTTCAGGTATACGGTATCGCATACCCCTTTCTGATATACAAACTGTATGGCCGTGTTCAGGTCGGCAAACTCATGGTTGTTTATGTCGGTTATACCATAACCCACAGTGTATTCGCCGCCCAGCGACAGGTAATGACGCAGTCCCCGCGAATTATCGAACAGGTTATCGGCCACCCCGTTCGGGTCGCGTACGGTTACACCCAGGGTATCGCCGTCGTTGAATACATAAATGCCGGGTACCTGCACCTGCTGCTCGGTTCCGGGAGCAATTACACCCGTCCAGCTGATGTTGTTGTTAGGAGCACCACCCTGGTTCAGGTCGAACACAACATTGTAAACCGTATCCAGACCATTGTTGCGCAGGGTAACAAGCAGGTCGTTGCCCAGCGTACACTGCGAACGTACCGGACTGTCGATCGAAACAAGACTTATTTCATTGGCCGGTTGGGGAGCAATATCTACGATATAATCTTCGGTTTCGCCGTTGGTATAGGTGCCGCAGGGAGTTACATTAGCTATGGTAGCCGTTTGGTTGGTTACGATTCGCATACCCGTTTGTCCGTTCAGTGCTGACGGAGGTACACTTATGGTACCGGTAACGTAGTTGCCCGAAGTAACGGTCTGTAACAGTACTTCCTCTCCTGGATCGGTATAGGAACCGTTATGGTTATAATCGATATATACCTTGGTGGTAGATGTATACGAAGTAGTACTTGAACAGTTGGTAATAAGTGCCGAAAAACTGTAAGGCACACCTTTTATAAGTCCGACAGGTGTAGCGGTATAGTCGGTATACATGGCGCAGTTGGCCGATGGTGTGGTGGTAAGGTTCGAGAACTGAATATGGTCTATATCTGTATAATTGGTACTGGTAGCCGTAGAAGTACAGTAGCAGTTCAGAAAAGGAGCCACATCTATAAATTCTACATTGGAATAGGCCGTATCCGGTCCTGTATTACAGATAACACGCAGGCGGTAGTTGTTAGGGCCCGACTGTGTGGCGGCATACGATGGAAAAGTAGCACCCGCAATATCGCTCCAGGTAATACCATTGGTAGAACTCTGCCACTGGTAGCTTAAATTGGCACCTACTGTGCCGCCGCTTACCGACAGGTACAGCTGCTCCGAAGGACATACCATATTTGAGCTGGCCGTTATGGTGCCTGCCACAGGCACGCCTGCACAGGGTGTACCACCGGTATAGGTAATGCGTATATTAGGCCGTTGTTTGTAAGCCGTTGCCGTACCATTGAGCGTGGCACCCGTAGCATTGGCCACACCAATAATACTGCCCGAAAAGCCGCTGGTGAATTGCCAGTTAAACTCATCGGTAGCTCCACCGTTACCCTGCATGCCCAGTTCAAAGGCAATCTCCAGAGAGCCGCCGGTGTATACAAAAGGAGCTACGTTCCAGGTAATCCAACCGGGTGAGGCAGGAAGGTTAAAACTTGCGTTCTGATACACCTGGGTATGCGAAGCCATTACAGAGGCCCAGGTAGTAGTAGTAGCAAGAGGGGGCACATTGGTGGTATTGGCCATGTACATGTTAAAGCTTGCCGGCACTACAAAATTAGCTGCATTGGTTTTGTTAAAGGCCAGCGCAGTAATGGTACTGCCCGGTGCAATACCGGCAGCGCCAAGCTCGGCAGCCGTGTAAATAATATTACTGCGGCAGGCAGTTGTTGCCGAAGTGGACGAATACCTGTACACCGGAGCATACAGCGTAAGATTAGAAGTATCGGTTCCCATACCGATCTGGGTGGTCTGCGCCTGCAACGAGAGACTTGCTAATCCCATCATAACAGTGCACATCCAGCCACGGACGTGTCTTGTAAATTTTGCTTTTTTCATCCTTAATTTTAAATAATTTTAACGAATATACAAATCCTGAAGGAGCCCCCCTATCTGTTTCTTATATCCCCTTTCCGCATATGATAATCACAGTAAACCAATTAATTATAAGTAACTGTATACTAAACAGTAAGCGCATCAGGTTCGGGGAGCCTGACATCTGTTAAAATAACTTAAAATAAGCATACGGTTTTAAACAAAAGAGAATAAATATAGTTTAAACACCTGATTATCATAATCATAATTACAAACTCTTCCTGCATAATTTTCAGTATTAAATGAAGAAAAATGCATCTGCACAAGTAAGCCATTTAACTCTACCTTTTTTGCAGACTTTTCGTTCCTTCTTACAGGTAACAAAAAAGGGGGCACAAGGCCCCCTCAACTATATACGCAGAACGTATTCAGTATTTATTTTTTCACAAAACGCATTACTTTCTGTGTATCGTTTAAGCGGATGCGTATATGGTATACGCCCGGCTTAAGTGCACTTACATCAATGCTTTGCGTAGCACCTGAACTCAGGGCATAGGCTGAAGAATGCACAGTTTTACCGCTCATATCCAGTATATCGGTCTGCACGTTTCCGTTCAGTCCGGCAGAATAGCTCAGCTGAAGCTGATCTGTAGCCGGATTGGGATACAGCGTTATATTGCCGCCTTCCAGTTCGGCTAAACCTGAAGCTACCACCGTTACAGTCTGGCTGGTGCTTACCGTATCACACTCGCCGTAAACAGTAAGCGTTACCACGTACACATCGCCGTTTTCGTAAATATGGGTGGGATTTACATTGGCAGAAGTGCTGCCGTCGCCGAAGTTCCAAAGGTAACCGATTGCATTGCTGCTGCCATTGATGAACTCAACAGCAAGGCTTACCGTGGCTCCTGTATTGAACGAAGCTACCGGTGCAGCTATATCGTTTACCGTTACCGTATCGGTAAAGGTACCGCAGGCTCCGATTGCCGAAAGAATGTACTGACCTGGAGCCGTTACACTGATCGTTGGCGTGTTCAGGTTACCCGGTACCCAGGTATAGGTAATACCGCTGTACTCTGCCGCTCCGAAGCTTACCGCCTGCGAAGGACATTTCTCGAAGAAATCGCCCCCCGTAAGCAGGGCATCGTTCGGACCTATAAACTCATCCGCGCCGATATCTGGTGTGCTGCTATTACGTACATCCCCGTCAAAATCACGTGTAAGAGCCGTTGACTCTCCTGCTCCATCCAGTGCAGCAACGCAGGTATGAAGGTCTTCGTTGTTGAACAGCGGATCTACAGATACCGAAGCACCGTCGAACGACGAACCCGACTGAAGGGCCGAAAGATCGGCATAGATCGTTCCGGCCATATTTCCCAGCGAGGATGTAGGATGGTACCAGTTGTTGTGGTTCGAGTAGTTCAGAGATACCGACGACGGGGCCTCGATAAGCGCTGCCGAACCCTGGCTGGCTATGATGTTGTTGATAAGACGCATGTTCTTACCCAGCCCCAGGTCTAACACCGCATAGCTGGTCGAATTCGACTGCTGAGAGATGCTGTTGTGGATAAAGTCGATTCGGTTATTGGCTGAGGCCGCAGAACGTACCGCTGCCGTATTACCTCCCGTATAGCTGTTGTAGATAAAGTTATTGGCTACCAGGAACGGATCTGAATCGCCCTGCACATCGTACAGGTACATCGTATAGGTAACATCGTTGGATATAAAATGGTTACCGCTTATCGCACCTCCGTTTATGTAGTTGTAGTAAATGCCGTACTGGGTAGTGGCTCCGCCACCGGGGATTGTATCCATAACAATACGGTTGTTGCGGATGAACGGACGGTTAAGGTAGTAACCGTAAAAGCCCGCCGCATGTATTTTTACCAGTTCGTTGTTGTCGAAAACAATACCGCTCTCGTAATTGCTGGTTGAGCCTCCGTAGAAATAACCGGCCACAGCAAAGTCCTGGAAGTAACTGTAGCTTACGCTTATATTGTTCTGTGATGACGATGAAGCTGTTTTTATCGCCGATGCATTGGCCGTCATACTGGTCATGCCCGTTGTGCTTACATCTCCGATAAAGCGGCAGCTGTCTACAAAGATATCGCCGGAGTTACCGATAATATCAATAGCACTGCGGTAAGTGGTACCCTGCGGCTGAAAGGTAATGTGTTCAAAACCCCAGCCATGTGTATTATCCAGGCGCACCAGGTAGTTGTCGGCCGTAGAGGCTGATGTTTCGCGTATTACCAGTGTACTGGCATTTTTAGTCTCGGAACGGAAGACCACCATTTCGCCGGGATTATAATCAAAATAATCGCCCTGCAGCAGGAAGCGCACCTGGTAAATATCGTCACGTATATTAAGGTATACCGTGTCGCATACACCACGTTGGTAAACATTTTGCACAGCCGTTACAATATCAGCAAACTCTTTGGTGGCCAGGTTGGTGGTACCGTAACCTACGGTATACTCGCCGCTCAGCGACAGGTA